>Ga0207899_1000039_pt1 | contig 79674 bp, 83 predicted proteins | sample MalvirmetaMSP134_FD_184235 | JGI IMG/M metagenome (GOLD analysis project Ga0207899, IMG submission 184235) | Marine viral communities from the Deep Pacific Ocean - MSP-134 (SPAdes) | ecosystem: Environmental > Aquatic > Marine > Oceanic | place: Pacific Ocean | collected 2011-06-28
TGATGCTTGGCTCGCACCTGCTCGAGGGCAAGGTCAGTCCAAACACTATTCACGCCGAATGGACGGCGAACCGGCGACAACGGAATATGGACCAGGTGCTCGCAGCGGCTCTGGTCAATGGTGACATTAGCGCAGCCGTGGAGTCCCTGCGCCCGGCTCATCCCGATTACCACAGGCTGGTTCTGGCCCGCCAGACCATGACTGGCCTATTGGGCCAACCCTGGCTGCCCATCCCCGCCGGGCCTGCCATCCGCCCCGGCGACCAGGACCACCGGCTGATCGAAATCCGGCGACGGATAACCGCCCTAGGTGACCTCTCCGGTTCGGTTGATCCGACTGATCCCAGCCGTTACGGCGAAGAACTTGAGACCGCACTACCCCTATTTCAGGCCCGCCATGGTCTGGAACCCGACGGTATTATTGGCCCGGCCACCTTGGCGGCGATTAACCTGCTGCCCATCGAACGAGTACATCGGATCGATGCCAGCCTGGAGCGCTGGCGCTGGCTGCCGGAGTCACTGGGAGCACGGTTCGTCTTGGTTAATATTGCCGGCTACGAGTTGAAAATGATGGATCAGGACGTCGAGCTGCTCCGCCAACGAGTGATTGTCGGCCGACCGTTCCGCCAGACCCCGGTGTTCAGTGACCGGATCCGCTACCTGGTGGTAAACCCGACCTGGACCGTGCCGCGCCGACTAATGATCGAGGATCAGCTGCCCCAGATTATCCGCGACCCGGATTACCTTCAGCGCCTGAACATGAAAGTCTACCGGGGCTGGGGCGCCGATCGGCAACAGATCGACCCCGCCACCATAAATTGGGGCACACTGTCACCGGACAACTTCCCTTACCAGTTGGTGCAGGCCCCCGGCCCCAACAATGCACTCGGTCGGATCAAGTTCATGTTCCCGAACCAATACGACGTTTACCTTCACGACACACCATCACGGGAGCTTTTTGGCCGGGTGGATCGCTCCTTCAGTTCCGGCTGTATCCGGGTGGAGCAACCGTTCGCACTGGCGGAGCAATTACTTTCAGGCGCCCCACACTGGAACCAGGAGCGCATCCACAACATGGTCGGCTCCAACCAACCAAAAACTATCTTGTTACCTGAGCCAGTACCCGTCTACATTCAGTATTGGACCGCCTGGGTCGATGACCGGGGGCGGCTGCAGTTCCGCAATGACATCTATAATCGTGATAGCCGTTTGCTCGCGCGCCTCCGGGAGAATTCATCGGGCGGCACCCATGGCCTGACACCGGCTGCGATCACCTATCAGGAGCCCCAAACCAAGGACAACACGGAGCAACCATGACACGCACCCTCGCTATTCTGACGTTGATTCTGATCGTGTCCGGGTGCCAATCGCTGCCCGACACACCGCAAGGCACAGAGCGCAACACCGTTTTCCTGAGTGCGCAGCATTGCCTGAGCGAATACCTGCAAGAACTTGAAAAAAACCATTACGGGCCCTGTTTGAAGGTGCTCTCTGTGGCCGGCACGCCGCCCGCCGTCACCGATAATGGCTTTATCGAGTTACCGGTGGCGACACCACTGACGCTAAGCACCAGCTGTGTCTACCGCCACGCCGACGGCTCTCCCATCCCCCAGACCATGGAAACGGTGGCATTCCAAATCACCGACCAGACCTTTTCCAAACCGGGAAAGCGCTGGTATCTTCATGCTCACAAACAGGCCCGGGATGTTGTCGGCTGCGAGCCAACCCTATCGCGCTCCACCTACCCGACCTACAAAACCAACTGAATTGTCGGGACCCTCAGCCCGGTGCCAATCAGCACGCAAATCCACCCCAATACATCAGGAGTACCCGGCTATGACCAACCGCGTCGACATCCACTACTGCACCGGTTGCCGCTGGCTGCTGCGCTCAGCCTGGATGGCGCAGGAACTGCTCACCACCTTTGAAGGCCAACTCGACGAACTCACGCTGCACCCAGGAACCGGTGGAATCTTCGAGGTGTGGGTAAATGGCACCCGCATCTGGTCTCGAAAAGACCAGCAGGGTTTCCCCGAAATCACCAAGCTCAAGCAGCTTGTTCGGGATGAGATCGACCCAGAGCGCTCACTAGGCCATTCCGATCATTGATCTGACGGTATTTTCCCCATCTTGCTCAAAATATCTGACCGGCTTCATCGGAACAAATCGCTTTAAACCTGAACTGCTGGCGCGGATCATTCGTAATTGAACACTCGATCAAGAATGGGAGGAACTAGATGACCGACGTGATGCAGAACACCCGATTTACCAACCTGACCATGGCCAACCGCTTTGCGCTCGCGCCCATGACCCGGACCAGCGCTGACGCCGACGGCACCCCCAACGAGCTGATGGCGGACCATTACGAAGCTTATGCCAAAGGCGGGTTTGGCCTGTTGATCACCGAAGGCACTTACACCGATGATGGCGCCAGCCAAGGTTACGCCAATCAGCCAGGCCTGGTTAACGACGCGCACATCAAAGGTTGGAAAACCATCGTGGAACGCATTCACGCGGCGGGTGGCAAAGTGATTGCACAGCTCATGCATGCCGGGGCCCAGTTCCAAGCCAATCACTACACCGATCAGCCGCTCGCTCCCAGTGCCGTGCAGCCGAAAGGCGCGCCCCTTGGGTTCTACGGTGACCAGTCTGAGTGGCAAACGCCACAAGTGATGACTGAGGCCGACATCAAATTCGCGATCGACGGCTTCGCTAACGCCGCGGTCAACGCCAAAACCGCAGGGTTCGACGGCATCGAACTGCACGGAGCCAACGGTTACCTGCTGAATCAGTTCCTGAGCACCTACTTCAACCGTCGCGAAGACTCCTACGGTGGCAGCCTGGAGAACCGTCTGCACGTGGTGGTGGAAACCATCAAAGCCGTACGAGCAGCGGTCGGTGACGACTTTGCCGTGGGCATTCGCCTGTCGCAGGTCGCGGTGACCGATCCTGACTACCAGCTGCCCGAGGGCGAAGCCGGTTTCCGCCAGATTACCGAGGCCGTTCGGGATGCTGGTGCTGACTTCATCCACACCACCGACGGTGACGTCCATCGAGCGCCCTTCGTTGAGGGTGATAAATCGCTGGCCGACGTGGTCGCCGATGTCGACGGTATTGAACTGATCATCAACGGCGGTATCGACGAGACCAACCACCAGGATCGCGCTGCCGCGTACCCGGGATCGCTGCTGGCTGTCGGCAAGAAAGCGCTGGCTAATCCGGACTTCGTCCAGCGCCTGAAGGACGGCAAGGAGATCGATGATATCGACTTTGCCATGCTGCAGCCCAAGGCCACCATCGAGAATGAGCTGGCCTGGCGTCGCAAGCAGGCGGCCTAATCCGCACGCCTTGCTAACGACGAACCCCCGGAGTGAAAGCTCCGGGGGTTTTCTTCGTTTGATTAAACCCCATCTATGATTTCTTCGTTCAAGTCAGCCTTAAGATAGGCGGTCTTTTCGGAGCGGCACTGGTGTGGCTGGCGGAGCCAATCATGCCCTGGACCCTGGGCTTTGCCGCCGGTGCCATGCTGTTCATCATCAGCAACGAAATTATTCCGGAAACCCACCGGAACTCTTACAAAACCCTGGCCACCTTCTCGCTATTGGTCGGTTTTGTGATCATGATGTTTCTGGATGCCACGCTCGGCTAAACCCGCCGAGCCGAGGCCCTCGAGCAGCCAGACACCTGCCAGGGCCTCCAGGGCCTCGGCGATGACCGGCTCGTGCTCGCGGTCCCGGCGCCAGATAAAGCTGAGGGCGCAGGGGATTCGCACTCCTTCCGCCACCACCAGGCCCCGCTCCTGGCGCTCGGCCATGGCCAAAGCGTCTCGCGCCAGACTGAGCCCTACCCCGGCCCGAACCAGGTCCAGCATGCAGGCCTCCTGATCCACCTGGGCCACACCCTGGGGCACCAGCCCTTCGGGTTCCATGACACTGGCCAGCAATCGGTTGTGTACCGAATCCTCCGGCGTCACGATCCAGGGCAGCGCCGCCAGGCTGGACCAGCGCGTATCGGAAAGCCGTGCAGCCCAGCCAGCCGGTGCAATCACGTGGTAATCGAACCGGGTCAGTTCACGGTGCATCAGCTCGGGCCCCGCCGGACCTGCGCCCGGTGGGGCCAGGAAGTAGCCAACATCGAGACTGCCATTGCGCACCTGCTCCAGCACCCGGCCGCTCATACCCTGATGCAACTCGGTTTCAAGCTGCGGTGCCCTCGCCACCAGCCGGTGCAGAAAAGCTCCAAGCCGGATAAATTCCGGGTCCACAATGGTGCCAATCTTGAGCCGCCCCCGAATCGTGCTGTGCAGGGCACGGGCACTCTGATCAAATGCGGCCAACCCGGCCAGGGCCTTTTCCGCCACCGGCAGCAAGCTCTGGCCGTCGGCGGTGAGCACCAGGCCCTGGGGTTTGCGCCGGAACAGCTTGAGCCCCAGATCGTCCTGCAGCTGCTTCAATTTGAGACTGACGGCGGGCTGTGTCAGATGCAAACGATCCGCAGCCCTCGAGACACTGCCCTCGCGGGCCACCGCTACAAATGCACGTAATCCTTGCAGGTGTTGCATAACCATTCCTCGCAGACCGCAATATAAGTAATACTTATATCATGGTTTAGAATAATTCAATTGCCTCAGTCCAAAACGGGCCGTAAATTATCTGTTCAATTCTTCACCAGACTCACTTAGGGCCATGCAAAAAGGGCCTCAAAGAAACATACAACAAACTGAACCGAAAACAGGAAAGAGGCAACTATGAGCAATCCAACGATCCAGCATTATATCAATGGGCAAATTTCAGAGGGCAGCTCCGGCCAAAACCAAGAAGTTTTCAATCCGGCCACTGGTAAGGTCTCGGGCCAAGTAGTTCTCGCCAACCGTGACGATGTTGACCAGGCTGTTGCCGCCGCTTCCGCCGCTTTCCCAAGCTGGGCAGATACCCCGCCGATTCGGCGTGCCCGCGTTATGTTCAGATTTCTGGCGCTGCTTAACCAGCACAAAGACGAACTGGCTGAAGCCATCACCCGCGAGCACGGAAAGGTCTTTACCGATGCCCAAGGCGAAGTGGCCCGGGGTATCGACATTGTCGAGTTCGCCTGTGGCATTCCGCAGTTGCTAAAAGGTGATTACACCGACCAGGTCAGTACCGGGATCGACAACTGGACCATGCGCCAACCTCTGGGCGTGGTTGCCGGCATCACTCCGTTCAACTTCCCGGTCATGGTGCCGATGTGGATGTTCCCGGTGGCGATCGCCGCTGGCAACACGTTCGTGCTCAAGCCTAGCCCGATCGATCCCAGCGCCTCCCTGATGATTGCCGACTTGCTCCAACAGGCGGGTTTGCCCGATGGCGTATTTAATGTTGTGCAAGGCGACAAGGGTGCCGTAGAAGCCCTGATTGAACACCCGGACGTCATGGCCTTGAGCTTTGTCGGTTCCACCCCGATTGCCAATCTGATCTACGAAAACGGCGCCCACCACGGCAAGCGCATCCAGGCTCTGGGCGGTGCCAAGAACCACATGGTGGTAATGCCCGACGCGGATCTGGACAAAGCAGTAGACGCCCTAATCGGTGCCGGCTACGGAAGTGCCGGGGAACGGTGTATGGCCATCAGCGTTGCTGTGTTAGTGGGCGACGTTGCCGATAAGATCATTCCCCGACTGGCCGAGCGAGCGCGCAGCCTGAAGGTGAAAAACGGTATGGAGCTGGACGCCGAGATGGGTCCGATCGTCAGTGCCGCGGCGCACCAGCGCATTACCGGCTACATTGACAAGGGTGTGGCAGAAGGTGCCGAACTGATCGTAGACGGCCGTGAGTTTGACGCCGGCACCACTGGCGATGGCTGCGATGAAGGTTTCTGGATGGGCGGCAGTCTGTTCGACCACGTAACGCCGGAGATGACCATCTACAAAGAGGAAATTTTCGGCCCGGTTCTGGCGTGCGTCCGCGTTCCAGACGTAGCTACGGCCATCCGTTTGATCAACGAGCACGAATTTGGCAACGGTGTCAGCTGCTTCACTGAGAGCGGCAGCGTGGCCCGTGAATTCGGTCGTCGCATTCAGATTGGCATGGTCGGCATCAATGTGCCTATCCCTGTGCCGATGGCATGGCACGGCTTTGGTGGTTGGAAGCGCTCGATGTTTGGCGACACCCACGCCTATGGCGAAGAAGGCGTGAAGTTCTACACTCGCCAAAAATCCATCATGCAGCGCTGGTCAGACTCCATTGATGCCGGTGCTGAATTCGCTATGCCAACCGCCAAATAACGCGAATACGCTCCGGGAGACAGGCTATGTCCGACAACAACAATGCTCAGGGCCAGCTCGATTTCGACTACATCGTTGTAGGGGCCGGCTCAGCCGGCTGCCTGCTAGCCAATCGTCTGAGCGCGGATCCGGCCAACCGGGTCCTGCTAATCGAGGCCGGCGGCCGGGACAACTACCACTGGATTCATATTCCAGTGGGCTACCTCTACTGCATCGACAACCCTCGTACCGACTGGCGGTTTCGCACTGAGCCGGATCCCGGCCTGAACGGCCGGTCTTTGATCTATCCCCGGGGCAAGACCCTGGGCGGCTGCTCCAGCATCAATGGCATGCTGTACATTCGCGGCCAGGCCCGGGATTACGACCACTGGGCCGAGGTAACTGGCGAGCCAGACTGGCGCTGGGACAACTGCCTGCCCGACTTCATGCGCCACGAAGACCACTATCGTCTGGATGACGGCGGCGACGCCGACCCGGAGCACCAGAAATACCATGGCCACGGCGGCGAATGGCGGATTGAGCATCAGCGCCTGAAGTGGAAGGTTCTGGAGGACTTTGCCGATGCTTGTGTGCAGGCCGGTATTCCCCGCACCCGTGACTTCAATCGTGGCGATAACGAAGGCGTCGACTATTTTGAAGTAAACCAACGCTCCGGTTGGCGCTGGAATACGTCAAAGGCCTTCCTGCGCGCCGCCGAAAAACGCCCTAACCTGACCCTGTGGCATTCCACACATGTGATGGAACTGGAAATGTCGGCAGGTGAAAAACCCCGCTGCACGGGAGTTCGGGTGGAGCGCCCCGGAGAAGGCGAGCTTACGGCGCACGCCAGCCGGGAAGTCATTCTGTCAGCCGGCGCCATCGGCTCGCCCCAGTTGCTGCAACTGTCAGGAATTGGACCGGCAGACCTGCTCCGAGAGCATGATATTCCGGTTGTGGCCGATCTGCCCGGTGTGGGTGAAAACCTGCAGGATCACCTGCAGATCCGTTCGGTGTACAAGGTGCACGGCGCTAAGACCCTGAACACCATGGCCAACTCGCTCACCGGCAAAGCACGAATTGGTCTGGAGTATCTGATCAAACGCTCAGGTCCAATGAGCATGGCACCATCTCAACTGTGCCTGTTCACACGAAGCTCTGAAGAGTACAAGCACGCGAATATTGAGTACCACGTACAGCCCCTGAGCCTGGACGCGTTTGGGCAGCCGTTGCACGACTTCCCGGCCATTACCGCCAGCGTCTGCAACCTCAACCCGACCAGCCGTGGCACGGTGCGGATCCGCAGCCGCGACTCTAAAACTGCGCCGGCGATCGCTCCCAATTATCTGAGCACTGAGGAAGACCGGAAGGTGGCAGCGGATTCTCTCAGGGTCACCCGTCGTATTGCTGAACAGCAGGCGTTTGCCAAGTATCAACCGGAGGAATTCAAACCGGGCGCTCAGTACCAAACTGACGACGAGCTTGCGAAACTGGCCGGCGACATCGGCACCACCATCTTCCACCCGGTGGGCACCACCCGCATGGGTCGGGAGGACGACCACATGGCGGTAGTGGACCCGAAACTCAGAGTTCGGGGCGTTGCCGGACTGCGAGTCGTAGACGCAGGCGTGATGCCAACCATCACCAGTGGCAACACCAATTCCCCGACCTTGATGATTGCGGAAAAGGCAGCCAGCTGGATCCTGGAAAGCAAATAACAACACCCTCCGAGCCACAGGCTTGGAGGGTGTTCGTGTACCTATTGGCCACGGTTAATTCGACTGGTCGTCTACAATTAGTTCGCCCAGTTCCAAAGCCGCTTGCCTGAGCAGGGGTTCGTATTCCAGCAGTTCATCCAGGCTCTTCCTGAGAATGGGCGCATGGGCAAACAGGCAAGCAAACAAACGCCCTTCTTTGTCCTTGATCGGCACAGCGAACGCGACCATGCCGTCAATAAACTCCTCGTTATCCAAGCCCTGCTCTGTTTCGGCAATCGCGAGCAGAGCCGACTCCAGTTCGTCCGGTGCCGTTAAGGTGTTCCTGGCCCGCTTTTCGAGAGGCAGGTTATGGATCAGGCGGTGCCGCCGATCATTTTCCAACGAACTCAGATACAGCTTACCGCTGGCCGTGCACCATATCGGGGTGCGGCTACCAATGGGCAAGTGCACCTGGAGCGGCCAGTTGGTCTGCACCCGATCGTAGTAAATCATCTCGGTACCATCCGGGATAGCTATCCCGCAGGTCTCGCCCACCTCGGCCGTCAACCTCTTGAGAATAGCCTGGCGCAGGGCCTTGAAACGGCTTGCGTAAAGCACACCGAGTGCAATGTTATGAAGCCTGTCTGCAGGCACCAGCAACCCACGCATATTCGTTTGCAGGTAACCCTCACTTTCCAGTTGTTGCAAAATACGATGCACACTGGGTTTGGGGATGCCCAGCTGTAGGGCAAGATCCGCTGGACTTAAGGGGCGTTCGGCGCGAGAAACCGACTCTATTATTTCCAACGCCCGACCTATCGCCGAGCCTTTTTCTCTGCGCTGTACTGCCATGCTCTTACCTGCCACTGAATATGTGCGCTCATTATAAGCAGGCATTGCTTCTCAGAAAAATGTTAAGCGTAGAGCGAAGCATCGGGAGGACTTGGGCAAGACGGTATGGAAGAACCGGGGGAACGGTCTGTGTAGCAAGATGGATACTCAGAAAGGACACCGCCACCTTTCGGTGACAGTGGGTACAAAATTCAAACGCTGAAGGCGACCCGTCTACTAGCGATGCCGGAACACAGGTGCCCGCTTGGCGATAAAGGCATGCATTCCCTCTTTTTGGCCCTCGGTGGCGAAAGCGGCCTGGAACAGACGACGCTCGTGGCGCATGCCTTCTGTCAGACTGGTTTCGAAGGCAACATTAACGGACTCCTTCGCCATACGGACCGCGGGGCAGTTGTAACCGGCGATGGTATGCGCGGCCTCAAGAGCGGTCTGTAGTAACTCGTTTGAGGGCACAACCCGCGCCACCATGCCCACGGCTTTCGCTTCGTGAACGTCAATGGTCCGCCCCGTCAGAATCAAGTCCATGGCCATGGCTTTACCGACAGCGTTGGCAAGGCGTTGAGAACCGCCAATCCCAGGCAGAATGCCCAACTTGATTTCCGGCTGGCCAAACTGAGCATCCTCAGCAGCAATAATGAAATCGCACATAAGTGCCAACTCACAACCGCCACCCAGAGCGTAGCCACCAACTGCTGCAATAATAGGCTTGCTGATTGAACGCAGCTCATCCCAGGGCGCGAAGATATCGTCACAGTAAAACTCAGCGTACGTCAGGTTCGCCATCTCTTCGATATCGGCACCTGCGGCAAACGCCCGCGCACTGCCAGTGATAACGATCGCACCGACATTGTCGTCTGCGTCAAAGGATTTGAGCGCCTGGAGCACCTCGCGGGCCAATTGCCGGTTCAGAGCGTTCAGGCTCTTGGGGCGATGGAGCGTGATGATACCGACGCGGTCGCGACGCTCAACAAAGATGGTTTCAGGTGAATCAGCCGCCGGTTTTGCCTCTTCGTTCGACGCTTTCTGAGCCGTGGCCTGTTCGCGGGAGGTATCGGCCTGCTCTTCCTTGGATACAGTGTTGGTTTTTGTTTTCATGGTTTTTCCTCTATGTCTCGGATGTGGAGCGTTATGCTTTCGCGGCTGTTTCACAGAATGAGTTGCTCTCGATCTCGTCCGCCTCAGAGCGCGCACGCGATGTCGGTGCATAGGCGCCGCACTTGGTCATCAATTCCGCCAGAATAGCCTCGCGATGTTCATTGAGCCTCGGTGCCCGAATTGGCGATTCAGGATCTATTTCGGACATCGTGCTCATCTTGATAGGATTCCCCGCGGTTCTGACAGCCCGATCACCCTCGCCTTTTACTTTGACGATCATGTTTCGGGCAAGAAGCTGCGGGTTGCTGAAGAGTCGATCAATGGTATTGATCGGAGCACACGGAACACCGGCCTCATTCAAAGCGTCAATCCAGTGCTGCATGGGTTTTGATGTGGTGATCTTCTCCACGTCCTTGACCAGCTGCGCTCGATTTTGCACTCGCAAATCGTTAGTCAGAAACTCTGGCTTTAGGGCCATCTGGGGCGAGCCGAGCGCATCAGCCATCAGCAAAAACAAGGTGTCATTACCCGCACAGATTACGAACTTTCCGTCCTCCGCCATAAAGGTTTCGAAAGGAGCAAGCGAGGGGTGATTGTCGCCTGTGCGCGTCGGAACCTTGCCCTCGACGTCGTAGCGTGCCAGAGCGGTTTCCATGAGTGCCGCCTGGCAATCGAGCATACCAATGTCGACACGAGAACCTTGAGCATCCCGATTTCGGCTGTGCAGTGCAGCCAGAATACCCACGACGCCGAACAGCGCTGCTCCCAAATCGCCAAAGCTGGTACCCACACGTGCAGGCTCGCCATCGGGCCAACCAGTCAAACTCATCACGCCCCCCATGGCCTGAACCACCATGTCATAGCCTGGCAGTTCACTGAACGGGCCGCTGTGGCCAAAGCCGGAGATTGAGGTGTAAACGATGTGGGGATGCGTCTTCGCGAGTCGCTCCGGACCGTACCCGAGACGCTCCATGACGCCGGGACGAAAGTTCTCAACCAAGACGTCGCTGCTGTCCAGGAGACGCTCCAGCAGCTCACGGTCGCGGGGCGATTTGATATCCAGCGATATGCTTTCCTTGCCGCGATTGAAACACATGAAATAGGCGGACTCTTCGTTAACAAAAGGTCCGAATGCGCGGGTGTCATCACCGGTGCCAAATCGCTCCACCTTGATTACCCGAGCACCCAAATCGGCCAGGACCATGGTGCAATAGGGGCCGGCAAGCACACGAGAAAAATCCAGCACAGTTATTCCGGAAAGAGGGCCTGGTTTGTTTTCTGTTTCGTTCGATTGAGCCATAAAAGCTCTCCGCTATTTCGTTGTTGTTAATTTCTTAAAACGATACAAAACGTATCGTATTTTAGAGTCGATCAAAAATCAATCACTCCCGTCAAATTTTCAAACGGGCTTCTTGGTCATGAGTGTGGGGAGGGAAAAGCGGAGACGTGTTCAAACAAACCGATCAATTGCTGATCGGCACTTACTTAGTTACAGAATGCTCACTCTGCCGAACCGAAGGCTGGATTCTGGCCGGAAAGTAAGGCGGGCTAGCCCGCCAGTTTCTGGATCTCGGGATAATCGCGCAGGTGCTGGACAGGTTCCGCTGGTGCTTCCGTTCCCATTGCACAGACTTCGTTGGCCATGGCCTGAGCCACGGTGGCCGCCTGCACGCCACGGTATTTTTCCAGCGGGCCGAGCAAGACCCGATTCACCAGGGGCATCAGCTTGATACCCAGGGCTTCGGCGGTGCGCTGTTCCTGCCGATCACCGAGCAACAGGCTGGGATGGTAGACCGAAAGGTAGGGGTAGCCGAGTTCGCGCACTGCGTCTTCGAGTTCGCCCTTGACCCTGTTATAGAAAATGGTGGAATCCGAGGACGCGCCAATGGCGGACATCAAAATGAACGCCCGGGCACCGGCTGCTCGACCCAGGCGCGCGGCCTCCAGGCTGTAGCCGAAATCCACCTTACGGAACTGCTCGCGCGAGCCTGCCTTCTTGATGGTGGTGCCCAGACAGCAAACGATTACATCTACGGCGAACAGATCAGCACTGGCCTCCAGATCGTCAAAATCCACCTGATGCTGGATCAGCTTGTGGTGTTCAAGGCCAACCCGGCGACGCACGGGCGCTATCACCGAAGTCACCTCCGGCCGTTCCAGCAGTTTCTCGACCACTGCCGCCCCTGTCAGTCCGGTGGCTCCCAGTACCATGACGTTCAACGCATTGCCTCCTAAACTCACTCTAGTGGATTGCTGTTCTGGTCCGTACTCTTTCAACCGGTAACTTACTGATCCAGACCAAGCGCCTTGCGATACGAACGGGTCAGCTTGGCCAGTCGATACTGATCGAGAACCACCGACAGTATGGCTGATAATCGGCGGGCCGGCGGGAGCCCGTCGCCCATCCTGCGCAACTGACGCCGAACCATGGCCATATTGGCCAGACCCGATAGCGTCTTGTCTTTCCAGCGCACCTGCAAAATCTCGCCGCTGGCCTCGGCATCGGCGGACCATTGCCGTGGCAGATCGGGAGTCTGCGCCAGCGCGGTCGCCATGCCCACCAGGGCCACACCGGAATTCAATACTTCCTGCGCCACGGTCAACCGGCGCACACCGCCGGTGACCATCAATGGAATGGTCGAGGCATCGGTAAGGGCCTGGGCAAATTCCAGGAAATAGGCCTCCCGGGCCAGGGTGCGGCCATCGGCGGTACGACCCTGCATCGCCGGTGACTCGTAACTGCCACCGGACAACTCGACCAGATCAACACCCAGCCCCTCCAGCGACGCCAGCACTTCACGGGCATCGCTCAGCTCGAAACCGCCACGCTGGAAATCCGCCGAATTGAGTTTCACTGCCACGGCAAATCCGGGTCTAACCGCCGCTCGAATCCGAATCACCACTTCACGCAGTAACCGCGCGCGATTCTCCAGGGAATCACCCCAGCGGTCCGAGCGTTTGTTGCTCAGCGGTGACAGAAACTGGGCCAGCAGATAGCCATGGGCAGCGTGGATTTCGACACCGTCAAAACCGGCGTTCTGCGCCTGCACCGCAGTGTCGGCAAAACGCTGGATCACGTCTTCGATTTCTTCCTCGGACATTGCCTTGGGAACATCAAACAAGGACGAATGCTTGCCCAGATCCAAGCCAACCGCCGACGGCGCCAGGTTACGACCACCCATACGCCGAAACACCTGTCGGCCCGGATGATTGATCTGCATCCAGATGCTGGCACCCTTGCCATGGGCGACCGCCGCCCACTCCTTGAACGGTGCCAACGGCGTGTCACGCTCAAGCGCCACCCCACCTGGACCGGTCATGGCCAGCCTGTCCACCATGACATTGCCGGTAATCAGCAGGCCAGTTTCACCCGCCGCCCACTGGTCATAGAGATTAAACAGGTCGTCGCCAGGCAGTTGCCCCGGCGCTGCCATATTCTCCTCCATCGCCGCTTTGACCAGGCGATTCTTCAGGGTGTGGCCGGATGGCAGGGTAAAAGCATCGAACACAGATGCGCTCATATCGACTAAACCTCATATTTGGATTGGAAGTAGCCTACCATCCCGTCGGAAAAATCGCTCATGGGGGGAGGCGGGTAGAAAACAGTGGCGCAGGCAGTAGAAGTGCGAGGGACCCGGGATTTATGCCGGGGAAATAAAAAAGCACCGGACATCCTAAAGGGGAAGCCCGGTGCAAAGCTGACAACAGATCGCCTAAGGCGTGATTTTCACTACCCGGTCAGTCGCTGACCGGGCTTTCCTTCATGGCCGCATTCATGCGCCGGCGCAGCAGTGGCCCGACCACATACGGCAGTACCAGGCCAAGACCGGCAACCACCCAGAGACCCACGGCCAGCGGGCTACCCCAGAGAATGCCCCAGGAACCGTCGGACAGGATCAACGCGTGGCCCAGGTTCTTCTCCATTTCGGGCCCCAACAACAGACCCAGAATGATCGGCACCAGCGGAATTTCCAGCTTGCGCAGGAAGTAACCCGCGATACCAAAGGCCACCATGAAATACAGGTCAAAGGTGCTGTGACTGATGGAGTAGATGCCCACGAACGCCACCATGGTGACAATCGGCAGCAGGTACATCGGTGGCACCGACAGCAGCTTCACGAAGAAGCCCACCAGCGGAATGTTGAGTAGCAACAGCATGACGTTACCGATCAGCAGTGCCGCGATGACACCCCAGACAATGTCAGCGTTCTGGGTGAACATCAGCGGGCCCGGCGTGATATTCAGGGAGATCAGCATGGCCAGCAGTACCGCCGTGGTGCCACTACCCGGCACGCCCAGGGTCAGCATCGGCACCAGCGCACCTGAAGAGGCACCGTTGTTGCCGGCTTCCGGTGCGACCACACCGCGAATATCGCCTTCGCCAAACTTGCCCTTCTTGCCCAGTACCTGCTTTTCCAGGGTGTAGCTAATGAAGCTGCCCAGGGACGCCCCGGCGCCTGGCAATACCCCGGCGATAAAGCCGAGTACACCGCCGCGCAACTGGGTCGGGATGGTGCTGACCAGTTCCTTGAAGCTCAGGGTCAGCTTGCCCACGTTGATCTTTTCGCGGCCGCCGCCAACTCGGGATTCCACGAAGAATAGCAACTCCGAAATAGCAAACAGACCAACAATCGCCAGAATGAAGTCGATGCCTTCGTACAGCTCCAGCACACCAAAGGTGTAACGCTGGGAGCCAGTGGAGATGTCGATACCCACGGTAGAGATCATGATGCCGATGGTGGCGGCAATGACCGTTTTCATTGGGTTCTTGCCGGTAATGCCGCCGAGGGTGGCAAAGGCCAGAAGGAACAGCGCAAAGTACTCAGCCGGGCCAAAGGTCAGGGCAAACTTGGCCAGGATCGGTGCCAGCATGATCAGACCAATGGTACCGATCAGGCCACCGGCAAAAGACGCCACGGCGGAAATCGCCAGGGCATCAGCAGCACGGCCTTTCTGGGCCATGGGGTAGCCGTCGAGACAGGTCATCATTGCCGGCTCGTCACCAGGAATATTGAGCAGAATCGAGGATATCCGGCCACCGTACATGGCACCGGCGTAGACCGCGGTCAGCAGGATCATGGCGGTTTCCGGCGGCAGCCCCAGGGTAAAGGCCAGCGGGATCAGGATGGCAACACCGTTGGCCGGGCCCAGGCCGGGCAGACAGCCGATCAGGGTGCCCACGAAGGCCCCGAACAGCGCAAACATCAGGTTATAGGGGGTGAGCGCGACGGCAAACCCTTCCATCAAAAAGCCAAGGGTTTCCATCACTCCACCTCCAGCAGGCCGGCAGGCAGACTCAGGTCCAGGCCGTAGTTAAACAGCACAAACACCACCACCGCACTGATCAGACCAGTAATAAACGCCATGCGTGGCCTCGCGCCCATGCGCCAGCTGAGCGTACCAACCGCCAGCGTGGTCGAGATAATGAAGCCCAGGGGTTCCATCAGCAGCGCGTAGACGATCAGCACCACCACCGAGGTCACCAGTTCCAGCCCGGTTTTGCGCACTGGCCACTGGGCATCGGGGTCAGGCTTGACCATCAGGTACAGGCTGCCGATGACCAACACAAAGGCAAGGATGGTGGGAAACGTTTCCGGGCCCACACCCTCGGCGCCGCCAAACGGCTCGGGCCACTGCTGCGCAGCCCAGCCGTAGGCAACGGCGAGGACCAGAAGGCCCAAGCCGAGGATTCGATCACCAAAACCTGTCATTTCAGCAGCCCGATTTCACGAGACAGGGTTTCGATGTCTTGCACCTGCTGACGCACGAAGCTTTCAAACTCGTTCGCAGGTGGATGGAACGGGATCAGCCCGTTGCTCTTCATCACCTTCTTCCACTCTTCGCTGGCGTACAGCGTGTCCACTGCGGCTACCCAGTATTCCTTGGATTCCTCAGAGGCGCCTTCCGGCATGTAGAAGCCACGCCAGTTCGGGCCCAGGGCATCGATACCCTGCTCGCGGGCCGTCGGAATGTGGCTGAACTTGCCGGGCAGGCGCTCTTCAGACAGAACCGCCAACACCCGCAGGTCACCGGAATCCATGAAGCCGGTTGCTTCGGAGACGTCACCGGTAAAGGCATCGACCTGGCCACCCACGACCTGGGTCATGGCCTCACCGCCGTTGTTGTACGACAGGTAAGGAATGGAAGGGAGTTTCTCAACACCGGCCGCCTTGGCCGCGATCAGCACTTTCAGGTGGTCCCAGCCGCCGCGGGCGCTGCCACCGGAGAACTTGACCGACTTTGGATTGGCCTTCACGGCTTCGAAGAGCTGATTCAGGTTCTGGTACTCGGAATCCTTGGACACGGCAATGATGCCGTAGTCAGCGCCCAGGGCACCGACCCACTTCACCATGCCGGCGTCCATGCCCGGAAACTGCTTCTGGGCCAGGCGGGTGGTGGTTGCGGTAGATGCGGCGACAATCAGCTTGTCATCGTCGGCGCGCTTGCTGACGGTGTGGGCATAGGCAACGCCACCGCCGGCACCAGCCATATTGACGGTCTGGACACTGCCTTCCACCAGGCCGAGTTCCTGCATGACATTGCCGACGCTACGGCAGGTGAAATCCCAGCCGCCGCCCGGATCAGCCGGTGCGATACATTCCACTTTGCCGGAGGGTTGCCAGGCCAGCGCGGATACACTAAAGGCAGCCATGGCTACAAAAGACAGGGTTCGCTTGATCATCATTGGGTTCACCTCTGGTTTGTTGTTGTGATAACTCCTCTGTTTCGCCGCTCGATAAACGTGCTGTGGGAGCCATTCAGCCATAGACTAGAAGCGATCACCGAATGCCTGAAGTTTGTGCGCGTAAATACCTATAAAGAACCTAAAGGCTTTTTTGTGCATAAAGTTCACGGGCAAAAACAGCCGTGGTGCTTTAACCTGAATCAAAATGACAACAAACCCCAGCACGGCGTTTCGAGAAGTGCTTCGAAAAACCAAACTCAAAACCCGAATGATTCTGACCCTCGGCCTGGTCAGCGCCCTGCAGACAGCGTTGATTGGTGTCTTTGCCGGGTACTATCTGAGCGAATCCCTGTATGAGGAAATCGGTCAGCGGGCATTGATGGTCGCCAAGACCGTGGCCGCCACGCCGGCAGTAATCGAGGGCGTAGAGCGACGCGACACCGGCAGCCTGAATCGGTTGGCCAACCGGCTGACCGAGACCAACGAAGCCCTGTTTATTGTCATTGGTGACGACCAGGCGGTGCGCCTGGCCCATCCCGATCCGACACGCCTCGGCTACTCCATGGCCGACGATGACGGCGACACCGGTCACCTCGCCCTGGTCGAGGGTCAGGCCTACATTGCCCGGGCCTTCGGCAGTCTCGGCGAATCCATGCGCGGCAAGGCTCCAGTGATCAATCCCGCCAACGGGGACATTGTTGGCATCGTGTCGGTTGGCTATGGCGTCGACCAGGTCGAAACCACCATCCAGCGCTACAATTTCGTGCTCTATGGTGTGGTCGGCGTGATGCTGTTGGTCAGCGTCCTCGCCGCCATTATCATCGCCAGTCGCTTTAAACAGGCCATCTTCGGGCTGGAACCGGAAGAAATCGCCCGGCTGTTCCAGGAGCGGGATGCCACCCTGCAATCGGTGCGCGAGGGCATCATTGCCATTAATCGTGACGGCATCATCACCACGGTGAACCGCACCGCCCTGAACACCCTGGGCCTGGAACCGGACATGGCCCTGGCCGGCAAGCCAATCCTTGAAGTGCTGCCGGAGAGCGACCTGATGTCGGTTCTGACCACCGGGCAGCCGGATTTTGACCGGGAAGTCTGGCTTAGAAACCGCCAGATGATCGTCAACCGGCTTCCGGTCCGCGAGGGCGACGACATTATCGGCGTGGTGGCCAGTTTCCGGCTGCGGGACGAAGTGGATCAGGTCAGCCGCCAGCTCACCCGGATCCAGCAATACGCGGATACCTTGCGCAGCCAGACCCACGAATACTCCAACAAGCTGCACACCATCGCCGGTCTGATCCAGATTGGCGCCACCGACGAGGCACTGAGCCTGATTGGCAGTGAGGTCAGCGATCATCAGGCACTGATTCAGCTGTTGCTCGAAGCGGTGCCCGACCCGGTCATTGCCGGCTGCCTGCTCGGCAAGTACAACCGGGCCCGGGAAATGGGGCTGGTGCTGAACATCGACCCTGGCAGCCAGATGGCCCACGTACCAGCCGACCTGCCCCGAGAGCAGCTGGTGAGCGTACTCGGCAACCTGATCGATAACGCCCTGGAAGCCACGCGCCTGGTGACCGGCGAAGGCGGGCAGGTTTCACTGTCGATGACCGATCTTGGCGACGACCTGATCTTCGAGGTGGAAGATCAGGGCGCCGGTGTTCCGGACGCTGACCGGGAGCGAATCTTTGAAAAAGGTGTCAGCACCAAAACCGGCACCGCCCATGGCTACGGCCTGCATCTGGTGAGCCAGTTCCTGAACCGGTGGGGCGGCTCGGTCACGGTCGAGAATCTCACCACCGGCGGCAGCCGCTTTACCCTGTATCTACCCAAACGCGCCCACGGGGGGACCAGTCATTGACCACCATACGCCTGCTGATCATTGAAGATGACCGCAAAATTGCGGAAATTCAGCGACGCTTTGTTGATCGTCTGGACAATGTCGAACTCTGCGGCATTGCCCACACGCTGGCCGATGCCCGGGACCTGATCGATGTGCTCAGCCCCGACCTGATCCTGCTCGACGTCTACTTTCCGGATGGCAACGGCCTTGACCTGCTGCGGGAGCTGCGGGCCTCCGACAGCGCTAGCGATGTCATTCTGATCACCGCCGCCAAGGAAGTGGACACTCTGCGCAGTGCTTTGCGCGGCGGGGTTTTCGACTACATCCTGAAGCCACTGGTGTTTGAACGTCTGGAGGAAGCGGTAAACCGCTACCGGGAGCACCTGAACCGGCTGTCCGGCCTGGACCAGATCGCCCAGAAAGAGGTGGATGCGCTTTTACCCCGAAGCGGCCAGGACGAAAGCCCTGCGGAAGCGGCGGATACCGACAGGCTACCGAAAGGCATTGATGGCATTACCCTGGATAAAATCCGGGAGGTGCTGACCACCGGAAAAGAGTGGAGTGCGGAGGAAGTCGGCGCCGCCATGGGCGCCTCCCGCACCACGGCCCGACGCTACCTGGAATTTCTGGTAGGCCGCGGCGAAGCGGCGGCGGAGGTCAGCTACGGTAATGTCGGCCGCCCGGAACGACGTTATTGCAGCGTATCACGCAAATAATTCAGGCCCGACAACTGGGCCATCTGGCCGCGAATCCAGGATACCCGCTCCCAGACATAGGCCGATGGCGCAACCGCGCTCAGGGACTTGGGGTTAGGCAGAACCGCCGCCAGTCTCGCTGACTGGATCGAAGACAGCTGGCTGGCTGAAACTCCAAAATATCGTCGACTCGCCGCCTCCACGCCATAAACCCCGGGGCCAAACTCGGCGATGTTGAGATAGACCTCCATAATGCGCTTCTTCGGCCACAACCCTTCAATTCCGAGCGCCAGCCCGGCCTCCAGCGCCTTGCGCACAAAGCTTCGGCCATTCCACAGAAACAGGTTCTTGGCGGTCTGCTGGGTAATGGTGCTGGCGCCCCGCAGGCCCTCGCCGGCCTCGTATTCCGCCAGCGCCGTTCGGATGGCGGCGAAATCCACGCCCCAATGCTCGGGGAACCGCTGATCTTCACTGGCAACCACCGCCAGCGGCATCCACGGCGAAATCTCCGACAATGGCACCCAGCGCTGATACAGGGCCTGATCCGGCTGCGACAGCCGGTGGCCAAGCATGAAACTGGAGGTAGGCGGATTGACGAACCGCAGCAGAATTATCACGGCCATCAGCAACAGCAGTGCTCCCGCCAGCAGCCACGCCAGTTTGCTCAGAGATCTTCGGATAAGGGATTTTCGCGCCACAGACTCGCTACCAGGCAGTGTTGACTATCATTAATATCAGGCCGCCAGTATGTCGTGGTTCGCCCCCCATTTGAATTACCGATCCTTCAGACGCGGGCGATCATCGGAGTGGAACCACCCGTCGTATACTGAGAAGGCCGACACCATAGGCATTGAAAGATGGTCGAGCATCTCAACTCCCCGAACGGCGTTCGGCTACTGCTGACGCCCAATCGCTCAATGAGCTGGCGTGGCAACGTCCAGATCTGGCTGGCATTGCTGCTTCTGTCCGCGCTGATTGCCACCGGCATGGCGTTGGCCGGTGCCTGGGTTATCCTGCCCTTCGCCGGGCTGGAGCTGGCCGCCCTGGCCGCCGGCATTTACCTGACCTCCCGGGCCTGCCAACGTCAGGAAGTACTGACCATCGGCGATAGTGACATCCACCTGGAAAAAGGCCGCACCCGGAAATTGGTCGAGTGGACCCTGCCCCGTCCCTATGTGAGGGTGCACCTGGATGCCCCCGCGCACCCGTTTGCGCCACCCAAGCTGTCCCTGATTCATCGCGATACCGAAATCTCGCTGGGCAGTTTTCTCAATGTCGACGATACCGAGAGGCTGGTTCATCTGCTCGAATCCCGGGGCGTGGTCATAGAACGAAAAACGCCCGATCCGGAGATCGGGCTGTGGTTCTAGAACGTGTTTGCTAAAGACGGCTTCAGGCCGCTGTCGCCATAAATTGCTGGACCCGTTCCAACACTCTCGGGTGCCAGAGTAACTTGTTGTGCCCCAGGCCCTGGGTTTGCATCCGCTCGGATCCGGCCCACTTCAAATGAACCTCATCGCTGTGACTGGCCGGCACCGATTTGTCGTCCCGGTCGATCACCACCAGACCCCGGGGGGTGAGCTTGGGCGCCAGGGCGTCGAATGAAAACTGCTGCCACACCTGCACTCCGAATGCCTGCTCCATGCGCCGACGATGCGCGGTCACCATGGCCGGAGAGAACCCAAGCTCACCGCCAAATCCGGCGACCACTGAATCGAGATCCTTGGGCGGTGCCAGTAACACCAGCCGCTGGGCCTGGACCCCATCCACCACCGCACGGGCTGCTGCGAGGCTGCCCAGGGAGTGGGCAATGATGGTGTCGATGGGCCCGACACTGGCGGCCACCTTGGTGACAGCCTCGGTCATCTCATACAGGCTCGACCGTCTGCCCTGAGCCCGGCCATGGCCCGGTGCATCAAACACCACCACCCGATAGCCAGCGCTGACCAGCGGCTGCACGAAGGCACCAAACTGGATTCCGCCGCTTGACCAGCCATGGACCATCAGCACCACCGGGCCATAGCCCCAGCTATACACCGGAATAGTGACGGCACCGTGCTGAATTTGGGTGTAGCTATCGGCTTCGTCCAGCAGGTACTCATACCGAATGGGTAACGGCAGCCGTCGCGGCGAGAAGAACAACGTCTCAGCAATATTGCCGGCAGTGTGCGGCGCCAACCGATGCAGCATTTGCAGGGCTTTCCCTACTGCGGCGACGCCGGAGTTCCGGGCCGGAACGCGGTCAAGAGGAACCCGTGTTGCTGAGCCTGTGTTGGTTGTGAATTGAGCAGTCATGACCCTTCCTCCTTCGCTGTCGGCCGAGGGGCCGACCTGATTGACAGTGTCAGATTACGGCTTGCCAACCCGGGGGCAGAGTGTCATATTTGACACCTTAGATGCCAAAAGGGACATTCATCATGATCAAGATCGCCATTGTGGCCCTGCCCTTCTGCCACGGCAGTGGTGTCATCGGTGTGATGGATTTTTTTGCCGCTGCCAACTACTGCGACCGGGCTGCCAGCCGGGGCGAACCCCGGTTCGAATGCCAGATTGTCACCGTGGATGGCGAGCCGGTGCACTCCTACAGCGGCGTTCCGATAGTGCCGACGGTGCGATGGCAGGACTATCCGGCGGACGTCATCATCATTGGCTCCGCCATGGAGGCGGTGCTGGGCGACCGCCATATTGATGCGGCGCTCCGGCAATCACAGCCACTTCACCCCTGGCTCTGCTCGGCCGTGGAACGGGATGCCGTTGTTGCCAGCGTCTGTACCGGCAGTTTTGTTCTGGCGGAGGCCGGACTGCTGGAGCAGCACGTGGCCACCACGCACTGGCGGGCGGCACCGGCGTTTCGCCGACGCTACCCGGAACTGCGGCTCGAGACCGAGCAGCTACTGGTCGACAATGGCCAGATTCTCTGTGCCGGTGGTGCCACCTCGTTTGTGGATCTGTGCCTGTATCTGGTCGAACGGCTGGGCTCCCCCGCGTTGGCCGTAGCTTGCAGTAAGCTGCTGATTCTCGATGCCCGGCGTTCGGAACAGACGCCCTACATGAGCTTTTATGGCAGCCGGGCTCACCAGGACGAGAAAATTGGCGAAGTACAGGGCTGGCTGGAGCAACACTACGCCAACGCCATCGTCATTGACGAGCTGGCAGAGCTCGCACACCTGGGGCCCCGCACTTTCAAACGCCGGTTCAAGGAGGCCACGGGCGAGACCCCACTGAGCTATCTGCAACATTTGAGAATCGAGGCCGCCAAGTACGCCCTTGAATCGACCCGACGCCAGACCGCCCAGATCATCTGGGACGTGGGTTACGAAGACGCCAGCTCGTTCCGGCGACTGTTCAAGCGCAATGTCGGGTGCACCATGGAGGAGTACCGCCGCCGGTTCAGCTATGTGACACCACAGCGCAGCAAGCCCCAACTGGCCACCTCCAACAGTCGAGAATAACTATCATTGTCTTTATCACCCACATTCCTTAAACTTCGCCGCCATTGGGTGTTGTGGGTAGTGAGTGGTGGAGCAGATAACCGATCTTTTCGCCGAGCTGAACCGTCTGGTGCTGGCTCCAGTCATCGACCGTTTTTTCGGAATCTTCGACCTGAACGGCCGCTTTGGCCTGCTATTCCTGTGCATTTCCTACGCGGTCGCCTACGGGCTCTTCCGCTATCGCAAGCACCAGGGCCTCACTGAAGCCCGCTCTTTCTGGCAGTTCATCGGCGGCAGCCGCGTTAATTTTCACCGCTCGGCGCTGCTGGATTATCGCTACTATTTTGTGCGCGTCATTCTGAAGATCGCCCTGGTTCTGCCGGTGGTGGCCCTGGTCGATCCTTTCATGCTTCGCTCTGGCGACTACATTCAGTTTTTCACCAATCTCTGGGGCGCCAGGCCCGAGCTGGGCCAGAACATGGGCCTGGCAATGTTGTATGGCCTGGGAGTATTTCTGGTGCGCGATTTCAAGCACTACTGGGTGCACCGTGCGTTCCATTCGCGGTGGTTGTGGGAATTTCACAAGGTGCACCATTCGGCGCCGGTGATGGTTCCGGTCACCGCCAGCCGGATTCACTTCGTTGAGAAGATTGTCGAGCGGCTGGCTTCGGTGGTGTGTATCGGCCTGTACGCGGGGATCTTCTGGTATCTGTGTGGCGGTGAAATCAGCCGCTACACCCTGTTCGGCGTGACCTACCTGGTATTCATCTTCAATGCCCTCGCGGCCAACCTGAGGCACAGCCACGTCTGGCTGTCATTCGGCCCGGTTCTGGAACGGGTGCTGAACAGCCCGGCCCAGCACCAGATCCACCATAGCGACGCGCCACGCCACTTCAATAAGAACTTCGGCACCAACCTGTCCATCTGGGACTGGATGTTCGGCACCCTGTACACCACAACCAGCACACCTGAGCCGATCCGGTTTGGCACCGGCGCCCGCGACGCTGAACGCTACCTGACGGTATACAGTCTGATCGTGACACCATTCGTCGAGCTGGCACGCAAGTTCAATCGCACCCGCATGCCCAAACCACCGCAGCCCACCGCAGAAGGCTGAGTTCAGTCGTAGCGCTTGGCGATGGCGGCGAGTTCGCCATCGGCCCGTGCGGCATCCAATGCCTGCTGGAGATCGGCGACAATCGCCGGATCAGTGTCATTGCTCAGCGCCAGGTACATCGGAGTTTCACGGAACACCAGTACCGGCTTAAGTCCCGTAATGCCATGCTCTTCCTCTGCTACCAGCGGACCGACGAGGCCATCAGTAACCCAAAGGTCGGCCTGGCCCAACATCAGCCGGCGCGTGTTCACATCACCGGACAGTCCCATAGCCACGTTGAAGCCTTCTTTCACCAGAAATTCGGACATGACATCGCCTTTGTAGCCGGCAATCTGCAGCTCGCGTGCGTCTTCCAGGCTATTCAGCGAAAGGTCTGAATCCGGCGCCGCAAACAGGGTCCACTTGATGGAAGCCAGGGGACCAACCCACTGGAACAGATCTTCACGCTCATCAGTTCGAGCGGTACAGAAAAGCCCATGATTTTCCCGCCCCTGAACCCAGTCATAGGCGTAGCTCCAGGCGCGCATCTTCATAACGTAGTCGTAGTCGACCCGGACCAGCATGGCCTTGACCATATCGCTGCAGATACCAGTGATGTCTTTCGCGCCGTGGGCAAAGCCCTTGCCCGAAGTCGACGCGTTATAAGGAGGATAGTTCTCGGTGAAGATGTACAACCGTTCTGCCGCTGATGCCACACTGCCCGCAGCCATCAAGGCGAGGGCTCCCAGGGTGATCTTGAGCGTGTGCAATAACTTGGGCAGAGCCGGGGCAGATTCTCTCGGCATTATTGTTCCTTAGTGACGGTACGGGTTTATTAAAATATGCTTTCCGGTCAGTCGGATTGGTCAGTTTGGTCGGCGGCCATGATTACTGGATCCACCCGAAAAGTCAGTGACAAAACGTATCTGACGGGAGTCTGTTCAACCGATGGCTGTTTCCTCGGGAGCGGCTTCTGCAGTGCTGACAATGGTCGGCGCAATCACCGACAGGCAATGGGGTCGGCATTCTACCTGCAGAGGCGTCTGCCCCATCACATCGCCATCAGCGGTGATGGTTTTCGGCTTGCCGGTATGGACAGAACAGCGAGTGCCCTTCAGATGGACGATGGTGCTGGTGCGCTGGGGCGAACGCTTGTTGAGACGGACCATCACAAAGGTCAGCAGTAACTGCAGTAATGGTCGCGGCTTGACCGCGATCACGTCCAACTGGCCATCGTTGGCAGAGGCCTCGGGAATCTCATTCCCACCGCCAAAGAAGGCGCCGCTGGCAACGGCTATCGACAGCCAACGGCCTTTGACCACTCCCTTGTCGCAGTATATCTCGGCCTTGAAACCACGGCTGGCACTGACCCGGCGCAACAAGCCCAGGCCATAACTGAACCGACCAAACAGTTTCTTATGAGTGCCCTCGGCTTCCCGCGCAGGCAGCGTTCCCAGGCCAATATGAGCGACATTCAGAAACAGCGTCTGCCCCACCTCGGCAACGTCTACCTGCTGAGTGGTGCCCTGGGCAATGAGCGCGCACAAACGCTCTGGCTCTTCCGGCAGCCCCAGGTTACGGGCAAAGTCATTGGCGGTGCCGGATGGCAGCACCGCCAGGATCGCCTGTCTGCTCCGGCACAAGCGTGCACCCATGTTCACCGAACCGTCGCCCCCGGCCACCATCACGACATCGCCCGCTTGCACCTGGTCCTCCCAGGCATCGTCATTGAAATCGCGGCATTGCGGTTCCGGAACACCGGCGGCTAACAACACCTCCAGCCAGAACTCCCGTCCTCGCTCGCCGGTGCCGGCCTTGGTATTTGCAATCAGCCAATGGGTCATCCGAATGCGTCCATGTGCTCTCTGCTTCTGCGGGTCAATTACGCGGCAAAATATTTGAACTCACAATACCCCAAGAGTGCCTGAGCCGCCTTACGACATTGGTTAGGGGGTATTGGACGGTTCCGATGCTTTCGAGGCCAGTGTCGGACCGGCAAATTGACGCCTCGAAAAGGACTGGGCAGACTCTCTTGTTAAGGCCTCCCGGCCTCTCCCTAGAAGCACAATCAACACTAAGGCGGCTGCCATGGATTTCGTCAGAACTCCCGAGAATCAATTCGACCGTTTGCTGGATTATCCCTTTGAGCCCCACTACGTCGATCTGGACGGGTTGCGCATGCATTATGTCGATGAAGGGCCTAATGACGCCAAGCCAATTCTGATGATGCACGGTGAGCCGTCGTGGTCGTACCTTTACCGCCACATGATCCCGGTTTGCGCCGCCGCCGGCCATCGGGTGCTGGCTCCCGACCTGATCGGCTTTGGTAAATCCGATAAACCCACTTCGATCGACGACTACAGCTACCAGCAGCACATGGAGTGGATGCAAAGCTTCATCGACCAACTGGACCTGAAAGACATCACACTGGTCTGTCAGGACTGGGGTTCGCTGTTGGGGTTGCGGCTGGCGGCGGAGAATCCGGACCGATTCCGGGCCATAGTGGTGGGTAATGGCATGCTGCCCACCGGCGACCAGCAGGCGCCGCTGGCGTTCAAGATCTGGAAGAACTTTGCCCTGCACAGCCCATGGTTTCCGATTGGCCGGATCATCAGCACCGGCTCGTTCCGTAAACTTGGGCCGGATGAGCTACGTGCCTACGATGCGCCCTTCCCCGGTAAGAAGTACAAAGCCGGCGCCCGCGCCTTTCCGCGCCTGGTACCGATGACACCCAACGACCCGGCCACCGAAGCCAACCGCGCCGCGTGGAAGGTACTTGAGCAGTGGGACAAGCCGTTCCTGACCACGTTCAGCAATGGCGACCCGATCACCCGGGGCGGTGACCGATACATGCAGGACCGGATTCCCGGCGCCAAGGGCCAGCCTCATGTCACCCTCAAGGGTGGTCACTTCCTGCAGGAAGACTCGCCAGTGCCCTTCGCCCAGGCCATCAACAGCCTGCTGGCAAACCTCGCCTGAGCCGCTTCCGGGGCTCAGTTCTGGCCTGCCGGCACCCGTGGCCGGTAGTGCCAGGACGACCAGCTGTACAGACCCAGTGCTACCCAGATGACGATGAAGCTGGTCAGTTGCACCTGGCTCAGCGGCTCGTCAAAGACCAGCAGTGCGATGAAAAACTGCAGGGTGGGATTGATGTACATCAGGAAGCCCACGGTGGACAGACGCAAACGCCGGGCCGCGCCGGCAAACAGCAGCAGCGGGATGGCAGTCACGATGCCGCTGGCCATCAGCAAGGCGCTGACGAAGAGACTGTCGCCATAATGGGACACACCGGCGTAGCCCAGCCAGCCGAAGGTCATCAATCCTACCGGTAGCAACAACAGGGTCTCGACAAACAGACCAGACAAGCCGTCCAGCAGCACCTGCTTACGCAGCAGGCCATAGGTACCGAAGGTCAGCGCGAGCATCAGCGTGATCCAGGGCACTGCCCCCAGCATAACCAGCTGGATCAGTATGCCGATGCCAGCAAGAACCACTGCCGCCAGTTGCCACGGCCCCATGCGCTCGCGCAGCACCAGCATACCCAGCGCCACGTTCACCAGCGGTGTCAGGAAATAGCCAAGACTGGCCTGCAGAACATGGCGGGTTTCCACCGAATAGATGTAAATGCCCCAGTTGGCCGCAATCAGCAGTGCACAGCCCAGTACCCGCCATAGCTGGCGCGGATTACTAAGGGCAGAACGGACCGCAGGCCAGCGCCGCAAGCCACTGATCACCAGCGCCAGGAAGACACAGGACCAGACAATCCGGTGCACCAGGATTTCAAACGCGGGCACGCCCTCGAACAGGGCGAAGAACAGCGGAAAGCAGCCCCAGATGGTGTAGGCAGACAGGCCGAACCAGACCCCTCGGGTTACGTCACTCATGCGCTTTTCTTCTGGGTGACCACGAGCGCCACACCGGTAATGGCGACCAGACCACCCACCATGGCCAGGCCACCCAGGCGTTCATCGAACAACAGGTAGGCTTCCAGGGCAGTCACCGGCGGCACCAGATAAAACAGGCTCGCCACCTGCGACGCGGCGCCCTGACGAATCAGCCACATCAACAGCAAAATAGCGCCGATGGACACGCCCAGTACCAGCCAGGCCATGGACAGCTGCAACTGCAAGCTCCACTCAACCTCGCGGGATTCCAGCGCGAAAGCGCCGATGGCAAACAGGGTCGCGGCGGCGGCATACTGGATGATGGTACCGGCAACCAGATCGGCGCCGGTGCCGTGGCGTTTCTGGTACACCGTGCCCATGGAAATACCCGCCAGCGCCACCAAGGTCCAGGCAAGCGCCCAGGGTGAGATGCCCGATTCAACGCCGGTACCCCCAAACTTCTCGACCAACACCAACGACACGCCGATCAGGCCCAACGCCAGGCCCAGCCACTGCCGGCCGCTAACCGCTTCTTTCAGGAACACCACCGCCGCCGCCGCGGTGACCAGGGGCTGGAGCCCGACAATCAGCGACACGATGCCGGAGGCCATACCGTCCTGAATGGCGTAGTACACCCCTCCCAGATAACAGCCATGCACCAGAATACCGGTGACCGCCAGGTGCCCGGCGCCACGCCATCCGGGCCAGCGGGTTTTCATCAGCCAGGCCAGGCCGACCAGCAATACCAGGGTCAGCAGCATGCGGATCAGCAGGAGCGTAAACGGCTCGGCAAACGGCAGGCCGTATTTGGCGCCGATAAAGCCCGTGCTCCACAGCCAGACAAACAGAGCTGGAACAAAAAACGAGAAAAAGAATGAACGCATGCGTCGCAGCCGGATTTCGTGAATTATTCGGTCACTGTACTTTAAACACAGTACTCTAGAAGTTAGCAGGCAAACAAAACAGATACAGAAAACTGCTTTAGAAACCGGTACAGATGATCAAGGTTTCCAGCCCGGTAACCGCACCTCAATGGTTGGTTCGTCGCGGTGCCAACTGCCGGACCAGGTCACCTCCGGCGCTGCCCCGGGGTGGGGCTGAATGGTGACGGAAATCGTGCCAAAGCCGGTCGGTGCCGGCCCGAACCGTATCGGCGCTTCCTGCTCAAGCCACCGTTCGGGCACGCCCGCGCACAGAATCAGCCGGTCGCCCTCCTCCCGGACAAAGCAGTTGCGCACCATTAACACCCATTCAGCAGACGCCCAGACGTGGTGACCATCGCCCATGCAGCCACCGCCAGTGCCCGGATGGATCGCCTCAGGCCATTGTCCGGTTGGCGATGCCAGCTCCGCCACCACATCCATCAGCGCCAGGAACCGGACGTCACCGGCGCGTAAAAGAACCTGGGCCACGTGCAGAGTCAGGTAGGCATTCAGGCCTGAGTGGATCATGTCCTGATAGAAGGCGCCATTCACGAAACAGTTCTCGAGCAGGAACTCGACGCTGTCCAGGATCCGGGGATCATCCGGTTCGCACAGCTGGGTGGGATAGCCCATGGCCAGGGAACCGATGGCGCCGGCATCCAACCGCCGATAGGGCGAAGCGGGCATAGCCCGGCGCTTGAGTCGACGCTGGCAGCTAGCCAGACTCCGGTCCACGGTTCGGGAAAACTCCTCGGCACCGGTGGCGAACGCTCCGCTGGTTTCGGGATCGTCTTTGGCCAGCAATTCAGAGGCAGCTTTGAGACCGGCGATACCCCAGAAATCATCCCAGTAATAATAGTCGTTTGGCCCCAAGTGCTCGGCGCTGAAGCCAGCGGGCAGCAGCCCGGCGTGGGGTATATCAATGTTGCCGCTGACTCGCTTCCGCTGTATCCAGTGGGCGCCCTTGCTGACCGGTTCGAACCAGTCCAGCGGCAGTTTACGGCCGGTGATGGCGTGGAACCGCTGCAGGATCCACAGCACCTCACCGTTGGCATCCCACTCGCCTTCCTGTGAGCGAAAGTAACCGTTTTTCAGCTGCCGCTCGGGAAACTGGTTCAGGGCCCGCTCGGCTCGCTGGGTCAGCCCTGCACACAGAAGCGCGTGCACGATGAACGCCGCATCCCGGAACCAGAATCGCTTGTAGGTGTAGGGGCCGGGGTAAACGTCGTCCGGAGAGTGCAGCACCAGAGAGCGCAAGGCTGCATCGTAAAGAAATTGCCAGGTCGGCTCCGGGCACTCGAGGCGGGCGTGCCCATCCAGTGCTTCGGGCCAGGGCACAGGGCTGCTGCTGGCCGCGCGTTCTTTAGCCAAGGGCACTGTAATGGCCAGGGTCGAGACTTTGCCAGCCCTGACCGGGAACAGCGCCGCCGCAGTCACCAGGCCAACATCGCAACGGCCGTCGTTCTGATCGGCAATGTCGGCCAGATGAATGTGGACATCGCCCTGCCGGTAATCCGATACATGGTGACTTTGCGCAGGTTGGCTGAACTGCACCGAGTGCCGGCCATCCACTTTCCAGGCATTCCGTTGGGGCGACAGCTTCACCCGGCGGATAAACGACACACCCTCGGGGTTGGCCGGGCGCAGCGACACCACCAGCGATCCCGGCACGTCAGAATGCCCCTCGAGTACCAGCTGACAAACCGGCCGGCCATGCTCCATCACCACCTGGGCCCGGCTGATCAGCCGCAAACCGTCCATCTCCGACTCAGTTACCACACAAGGGTTGTCTTCCAGCTCGAGCCATTGCCGACTGGTTTTGCATCGTGATGGCAGCAGGCAGCGGCCGTCGTCTGCCAACAACCAGCCGTCCACTGACCAGCCATCGTAAAGCGGCGTCACCAGACCTCTGGGGTCCACCACCGGTAGGTCATCAACATCGGGAAGGCCAATGGCCGTCCAGTTACGGTTACTCAGGTTAATGTGGGTGATGGAGAAGGCCCGGGGAATGAAGGCCGGGTCGCCAGGGTCGAACTGGCGCTCCACCCAGTATGGCCAAACCCAATCCAGGTTGTGCTGGATAACGCGGCTGTTAATCAGTCCACGGGCGTGAAACACCACACCGGCGCGTAGTAGTTCAATCGGCTCACCCACTTCCGAGGGCTGGGCAAAGCTGTGCAGTCTTCCCAGCAGCGCAATCGGATCCAGAAAGCCGTGCTGATGCGCCATGCGCTTGACCAGATAGCGCCACGGCAACCATTTCATCCAGCTCATCTACTCCTCCCCTTCGTCGGTTGCGTGGGCCTCTACCCGATAGCGCGCCAATGCCCGGCGCGCCAGCCGGTTAAAAAACACCACTGCCGCCACCGTGCCGACAAAACCGGCACCGTAGATACCCCATTCAAGAGGCGTCCGGACGCTTTCGCGGGCACCCAGGGTCGACAGATCCGCCGTCAGCGAACCCAGGTACACGTTGTGCAACGAAAACGGAATCACGCCAATGAAGGTCCCGGCAACAAAGCCGCCGAAGGAAAAGTTAGTCAGACCGAACAGAAAGTTGGAAAGCTTACCGGGAAAGAAAGGAATCAGCCGGGTCAGCAGCACGATCTTCCAGCCGTGGGGGGCCATTTCCCGACTGACCGACAGTAGCCCGACGCGGTTCTGGATATAAATATGAGCCCGTTCACCCAGAAAGTACCGGGCAATGAGAAAGGCGATGGCAGCACCCAGGGTGGTGCCGACAACAACGTAGGTGGTGCCCTCAACCACCCCGAATACAAAGCCCGCGCCAGTGGTAAGCAGCACGCCCGGCAGCAGGAGCACCATCGCCAGCGCCATGATGGCAATAAACATGACCGCCGCCCAGGCACCCTGACGGTCCACCCAGTGCAACAGATCAAGCACCTGGCGATGGACACCGAGGGCGTATAGCACACCAACAATTGTGAAAACGCTGGTGATACTGAGCGCCATCCAGAGAATGGGAGAGGTTTTCCAGCTACCCATCGACACAACCTCCGGCTAGCGCAGGCCCAAGCGTTTTAAGCTTGTGACCCCTCGCTTGACTCAGGTCAGCTGCTGAGAATGGATTGAAGTTTCTGGGTCAGATCAACCGCCTCGGCCCCCAGGGGCGTGAGGTAGCCACCGTCCTTCTGACTGATCAAGCCTCGGGCAAACAGATTTTCAGCGGCTTTGACCGTTTCCGGGGCTGCCGAATGAGCATGAACCTTGATCCCTTCCTGGCTGGACGTGGACTCAAACTGGGCCAGAAGATTGAGTTCGGCAAGGTGATCAGCGGAGAATGGCATGGCAGTTCCTCGTATTATTGTCGTAGGTTTATTTCAGTGATTCTTGCAACGTTTCTTTCAGCATAGACGATTAGCACCATGAAGCTTTCCCGAATTCTTAGCAACCAGGACGGCACCAGTCGCAAACGCGCCAACGCCCTGATCGCCGCCGGTCGGGTGACGGTGAATGACTTGCCGTGCCGGGTTGCTGCCCAGGAAGTGGATCGCTTCGCCAGCGTGGCAGTGGATGGCGAGGTTATTCAGGCTGCCGACACACCCTGCTACCTGATGCTGCACAAACCGGCGGGCTATCTCAGTGCCACTGTAGACGCCGAGCATCCCACCGTCCTGGACCTAATTGCACCAGACCTGCACCGGGACCTGCACATTGCCGGCCGGTTGGACCGGGCCAGCACTGGCCTGCTGATCCTAACCAACGATGGCCAGTGGTCACGCCAGCTGACCGAACCCAAGGTCAAGATCCCCAAGATTTATCATGTAACCACCGCGTACCCGATCAGCGAGGAAACCTCAGAACGCTTTGCCAAGGGATTGTGGTTTGAGTACGAGCAGCTCCGCACCTTACCCGCGCAATTGGAGCAGCTGGGGGCACGGGAAGCACGGGTGACTATCTATGAAGGGCGCTACCATCAGATCAAGCGCATGTTCCATCGGGTAGGTAATCGGGTGACGGCTTTGCATCGGGAGCGGATGGGGGAACTCAAACTTCAGGGCGACCTGCAACCCGGTACTTATCGGCCTTTGACCGCTCAAGAGATAGACTCTGTCAGACAAGCCGGGGCAGCTAATTTCTAACGAAGAATTGACCCAGCTCAGGGTGCCCCTCCACGGCCTGATGTGTAATAAGTCCTCCAATGGAAGGATGCCCATTTATACTCGGACGATGCCCGGACATGGCCGAAAACAACAGCTACTACCCCGCCCAGTTGCGCCACCTGAACACCTATCTCGCCGGGCTCGTCAAAGGCCGTCTCTGGCTTAAGGTTTTGATCGGCATGTTCCTGGGGCTGGTAGTGGGAACTTTGCTGGGGCCTTCGGTGGGCCTTGTGGAGCCGGATACCGGCACCCTGATCGGTAACTGGCTGGCGTTTCCCGGGCAGTTGTTCCTGGCTACCATCCAGATGATCGTCATCCCGTTGGTCATTGCCTCGGTGGTGCGTGGCCTGGCCGCCAGCGAGAACCTGGAACAATTGCGCAAGCTGGGTTTGCGAGTCACCAGTTTCTTCGTGATCACCACCGCGCTCGCCGCCGCCATTGGCCTCTGGATCGGCGACCTGATGAACCCCGGCAGCATGATGAAAAGCCTTGCCACCACGGTGCCCACTACCGACGTCACAGTGGGCACCGCCATGCCCAGTGTGGTGGAACTGCCCCAAACCCTGATCGGTCTGCTACCGGGCAATCCTTTGGATGCCATGGTCGAAGGGCAGATGCTTCAGGTGGTTATCTTCTCCATCATTGTTGGCATTGCACTGGTAAGCATGGAGCCGAAAAGCTCTCAGCCGATGCTCGAATTGCTGGATTCCCTGCAACAAATCTGTATGACCGTGGTGCGCTGGGCCATGCGCTTGGCACCTCTGGCCGTCTTTGGCCTGATGGCTCAGCTCACCGCCACCATCGGCTTTACAGCCATGCTCGGCATGGCCTCTTACGTTGCCACAGTCGTGGTGGGGCTATTGATAATGCTCGGCGTGTATCTGCTCATCCTCAAGCTGATCGCCGGCCAGCCGCCACTACAGTTTCTCAAAGACAGTCGTGATGTTTTGCTATTGGCTTTCTCAACGTCCAGCTCGGCAGCGGTTATGCCGCTGTCGATCAAAACGGCTGAAGACAAGCTGGGGGTCCGTCCCTCGGTCTCCCAGTTCGTGATCCCCTTGGGCGCCACCATCAACATGAATGGCACGGCTCTATACCAGGCGGTCGCCACTATTTTCCTGGCCCAGGTCTACGGTATCGATCTGAGTACCGGCAGTATGGCCTTGGTAGTCGCGATGGCCGTAGGGGCCTCTATCGGCTCCCCGGCAACGCCCGGGGTCGGTATCGTGATTCTGGCAATGGTCCTGCAAACCGTCGGGGTGCCTCCCAGTGGCATTGCGCTGATCATGGGTGTCGATCGGATTCTCGATATGTGTCGTACCGCTATCAACGTTACAGGAGATCTCGTCACCTGCCGTCTGATGGAAAACTGGTCAGGCAAGCGTCTGCCATCTGAGGCCTTGCCCCAGGACGCCTGACCACGACACGCATCGGCATTTTCCGGTAACCTGAGCACATTACATTTTACCGGGAGACCTCATGACCACACTGCAAATTGACATTGTTTCCGACATCGCCTGCCCCTGGTGCGCCATTGGCTATGCTCGCCTGGAACAAGCGATAACTGCCCTGAAAGACGAAATGGACATTCAGGTTGCATGGCATGCCTTTGAGCTGAACCCGGACCCATCCGGTGATGGTGAACCCATCCTGCCGGCACTGGCGCGCAAGTACGGGCGCAGTGAAGACGAAATGCGGGCGAACCAGGCTCAGATGATGGAGATCGCCAAGGACCTTGGCCTGAACTTCGAGAAGTTGCAGGAGCGCTATACCCGCAATACCTTTGATGGCCACCGGCTGGTGAAATGGGCCGGTGAACAGGGCAAGCAAACTGAAATGAAGATGGCGTTGTTCGAGGCCTACTTTGGCCGGGCGGAAAACGTGACGGACGCAGAGGTCCTCGCAAACTGCGCCAGCTCGGTGGGGCTGGATGCAGAGGAAGCGCGAGCGGTGCTCAATTCCGAACGTTATGCTGACACGGTGCGTGCTGACGAAGCCCGCTACCAACAGGCCGGTGTGTCGGCCGTACCTGCCTATATTGTAAACCAGAAATTCCTGATCTCCGGTGCCCAGGAACCTGACACACTGATTGATGCCTTGCGGGAAATTGCACAGGAACCGTAACGGCTAGTAGCGTGTACTACGGTAAATAGCGAATTCTATTAAGGAGGAAGGAATATGCTTTATTGGGCGATTGTTTGTTTGATTATTGCCGTGATCGCAGGCGTTCTGGGATTTGGCGGGATTGCCGGTGCGGCAACAGATTTTGCTCAGATTCTGTTCTTTATTTTCCTCGTGCTGCTTGTTATTTCTGTCATCGTCAACGTGCTTCGCGGCCGGGGTCCCAAGTAGGGCCCACCAGCCGGAAGTACAATGTCGTACTGACTACTTAACAGTTACAGCGCAGCAGTTATAGCGCAATACCCTGTGACCGGGCCATGGCATAGGCCGCTTTCGGCCCGGTCCACAGCGACGGCAGGATGATCAGCGACACGGGAATCGCCGTGATCACGATAAACTGCTGCAGCACACCAATCTGCCCCGCCCCCATATACAGAAGAATCGCGGCCATCAGTGCCATGGCGCCACCCCAGAACGCACGTACCAGGTAATGCGGCTCATCGTGGCCAGCACCGACGGTGGCAATGGCGTAACTCATGGAATCACCAGTAGTGGCAACAAAAATAGTGGTCAGCAAAAGGATTGCCGCCGCCATCAGCGTGCCGCCCGGCAGTGCCTCAGCAACGGTCAGGGTGGCCACGTCAAAGGAGAAGTTGTTCAACGCCGATGTCAGGTCAAAGGCCCCTGTGAGCTGATAGTAAATGCCGGAACCGCCCAGCAGCGTGAACCAGACCGAAGTGGCGATGGGTGCCAGTACGGCGACCGCCAGAATGGTCTGACGAATGCTGCGACCACGGGAAATCCGCGCCACGAAAATCGACATCAGCGGCGTGTAGCCGATGAACCAGGCGAAGAAGAACACCGTCCACCACTTCATCCACCAGTCCGGTGCGGTTTCCGAGGTCAGTGTCGACATCGCGAAGAACGACGACACGTACTCGCCCATCGACGTCAGATAGGTGTTGGTGAGGAACAGAGTGGGCCCGAACACGAAGATCACGGCCGCGATAACCAGCGCGAGGATTACGTTGAAACGGCTGAGGATCTGAATCCCCTTGTGAACACCGGTGATTGCTGACGTCATGTAAACGCCGGCCAGCAGTGTCAGGATCACCAGCTGAGTGGTGAAGGTATCGGCTACGCCAAACAGCTCATGCAAACCAAAGCTCATCTGCGTTGCCAGGAACCCGATGGGGCCAACGGTGCCTGCCACTACGGCAATGACACACAAAGCGTCGACAACACCACCGAACCAGCCTTGCATGACTCGCTCGCCCAGTACCGGGTAAAGCAGCGTGCGCGGCTGCAGGGGCTTGCCTTTAACGTAGTGGGCATGCGCCAGCACCAGGGCGGTCAGCGAGCCCAGAACGGCCCAGGCCAGAAAGCCCCAGTGCATGAACGATTGCGCCATGGCCGGCGCGACGGCTTCAGCGGTACCCGCCTCGGCGGTGGATACCGGCGGCGCGACCACAAAGTGATAGACCGGCTCGCCTGCGGCGAAGAACACACCGCCCCCGGCCAGCAGGGTGCAGAGAATCATCGACAACCAGCGGAACGTGCTGATCTCCGGCTTCTGCAGGCCGCCCAGGCGGGCAACGCCGGCGCGACCAAAGGCAACCACCAGAGCGATGAAGAACGTAGCCAGCAGCAGCAGCTGGAAGAACGACCCCAGGTACTTCGCGGTCCAGGTGAAACCGGTATTGATGACGGCAGATAAGCCTTCAGCGTCGGTCAGGGACCAGCCCACAAACAGAAAAATGAAGCCCATCGTCAGGGCAAGAACAAGAGGATCGCCAATACGTCGAACACCAGAGGTATCGGCAGTTGGTATTGCAGTATCTATGGAAGACATTCACACAGCCAGTTTGGAAATTGGGCGCGTGATGCTATAGACGACACACCCGCATGACCATAGTTAATTCTACGATATTGTTAAGTTGTTCTTTATTTTCGGTCAAAAGCAGACTAAACCATGTGAATGTCGCCAAACTCAGGAAAGACAACTGTAGTGAACACCCCGAACCTCCAACAGTTTCCTCTCGACCTGTTCGAGACACCCTTACTACTGATCTGTGACGTGGTACCGGGTTGTTCCAAGGTGACACTCCGCAAGAAAGGGTTTGAAAACCTGGTCGTGGCACGCGACGAAAGCACCGAGCCGTTACGGTGGCAACTAGAAGCGAATGCTCCGGTCGCCGAGTCCACCGACGCCACTCTGATACTGGAAGGCGCGACCACTGCTGCTACGAAACCTTTATCACCCGCTGCCCACAAATCGATCAATCTCATTGGCCAACAAATTAACCTGTTCCTCCAGAGCATACGGCACCAATCCGAATCACTGGCACTCGCCAATCTGCTTGAATCCATGCCCGATGCGGTAGTGACCTGCGATCAGAACGGTATGTTGGAACAATTCAACGACATTGCCCGAAAATGGCATGGCACAGATCCCCGCAGCGTGCCACCAGAGCTCTGGTCAAAGTACTTCGACCTGTTCGAGGCTGATGGCATCACACCGCTCGCAACTGAGAACATCCCTCTGCTGCGAGCCTTTCAGGGCCAGTTTGTCCATGGAGCGGAGATTGCCATCAAGGCTCATCGTCAGGATCTGCGTATTGTTTCTTGCAACGGCAGTGCCATCAAAGACAAAAACAAGATCATCGGCGCCATTGTGGTGATGCACGACATATCCCACGCGCGGCACATGGATCAGATGCGCAAGCGCCTGATCTCTACAGTCAGCCATGAGCTGAGAACCCCGCTGACCTCGCTAACCGGCAGCCTGAAGCTAATTGCCTCAGGTGTGGGCGGGGATATACCCACCAAAGCAAAAGAACTGCTCGCCATCGCCGAGCGCAGTAGCACCCGTTTGCAAACCCTGGTCAACGACTTGCTAAATCTCAATAAGCTGCGCTCCGGCGGCATGACATTTGAAATCCAGCAACTGAATGTCTACAAGGTCTTGGATTCACTGATTGCGGAGCTCCAGGGGCTGAGAAACCAGAGACAGGTGACAATTTGCGTGACTGGCAACACTGCAAAACCAGGCATACTGGCGGATGATGTCCGGCTCAGGCAAGCGATCGCCAACCTGATCTCCAACGCCGCAAAGCACTCCGCCCCGGGTAGCCAAATTGACCTGGAATGTATTCAGGGCGATCAATATGTTCGCATTCGGGTGCTGGACCGCGGCACGGGGGTACCGAAAGACTTCGTGCCGCGCCTGTTCGAAGAATTCACTCAAGCGTATGACGATAACAGTACGCAAAAATCAGATGGCAGCGGCCTTGGGCTGCCCATCTGCAGAGCACTGGTGGAAGCCATGGCTGGCCATGTCGGCTATTGCCCTCGTGAGGGCGGCGGCAGTGAGTTCTGGATAGATATTCCCTCCCAAACAGAGTTGGGCTAACCCGCCAGAGCCTGAACGACAGCTGTACAGGTGGATTCCTGATCCTGGCCTTCACCATCAATGACAATGTCCGCGTAGAGGTGGTACAAGGCAAACCGCTCTTCGAACAGGGCCTCCAGGGACTGATCCGGTCGCCGGGAAATACCCCGGGCGCTGTGATCGCCAATGCGTTTGATCACCAGGTCCAGCGGAATATCCAGAAACACCACCACGCCATTGGCCTTGAGATGCTGCATCGCCTGATCACTGTAAACGGCGCTGCCGCCGGTGCTAATGACCTTGGCGCTGACGTCGAGATCCAACAGCACCTGCTCTTCCACGTGCCGAAGCGCCTGATACCCGTCTTCATCCACAATTGCCTGAAGAGTGCGGCCGGCCTGCTCCTGGATCAGCAAGTCGGTATCCACAAACCCCATGCCAAGACGCTTGGCCAAAAGCACGCCGACGGTACTCTTGCCGCTGCCCGGCATACCAATGAGAACAATGTTGCGGTGTGGATCAGGTTGAGCCATTCCTACTCCGGAAAAAATGATGCGCGGCTGTAACAACTGCCCGGGCTTTTGGTCCAACGACTATACCGTCCCTTGAGAGGAAACCGCCATGTTTCGCGCTTTTGCACCGTTATTCCTGCTAGTCATGCTCACCGGACCTGCAACCGCCGCAGAAGATCCGGTGTACACGGGCCTGCTCTCCAACACCGGGGCCGGTGGCTACGATGTGGTCAGCTACTTTGATACCAAGCAGGCGGTCAAGGGCTCGTCCAGCCACACTGCCGAGTACCTGGGTGTCACCTGGCGATTTGCCAGTGCCGTGAACCGAGCCAAGTTCGAGTCCAAACCGGAAGCCTATGCGCCGGTATACGGCGGGTATTGCGCCTGGGCAGTTAGTCAGGGCTACCTTGCCAAGGGTGACCCCAAGCACTGGACCGTCCGCGACGGCAAACTGTACCTGAACTACAACCAGGATATTCAGGATCGCTGGCTGGCAGATACCGAGAACTTTATCCGGCTCGCCAATGAGAACTGGCCAGCAGTACTGGAACAGTAACGATTAACAAACAATTCGTGCGGTTTTATCGGGGCGATAAAGCCGTATACTTCCGGTAGCAGGGGTCGGGATCGGCCCCGGAATACCGGACAAAACCGCACGGATATTGAATGAGCCCAGGCCAGACTCCAGCTGCCCTTCTCCTATTGCTCGCCATTGCGACGTCGCTGAGCGTAGCTCCGGCACATGCCGAGAGCATCAGGCGCATCGTGCATCCGGATGGCACCGTCGAGTACAGCAACGTCAAGGCAACCGAGCCGCGCCCCTCCAGTGGCAACGATACCGTGTATCGCTACAAGGACGACAATGGTGTGGTCGCCTACAGCAGTATCCGCCCGGCTACGGCCAAGTTCGATGTGATTCGCTTCCACTGCTACGCCTGTGACCCGGATTCCAATGTCGACTGGCGCAACACACCGCTCTTCACCCGGCCCTATCGCAACGAAATCACGACCGCGGCCCAGGAATTCGGAGTTGATCCGGCCCTGGTTCGCGCGGTCATTCACGCCGAATCTGCCTTCAATGAAAAAGCCTTGTCACCGGTCGGGGCTCAGGGGCTGATGCAATTGATGCCGGGAACAGCCGAGGAGTTGGGAGTGGTCAATGCCTTGGTGGCCGAACAGAACATTCGCGGCGGGGTGAATTACCTGGCCAAGATGCTGCACCGCTTCAACGGCGATATTCGGTTAGCGACGGCGGCGTATAATGCCGGCCCCGGCGCGGTCAGCCGCTACCGGGGCGTTCCACCCTACGCCGAAACCAAGGCCTACGTGCATCGGGTGGGTATTCTGCATGAGCGTTACGGGGCCAACTGACCCACTAGCCAAAGGCCAGCCAGCCCCCCACCAGCAACATCAGGCTTCCGGCCACCCGGTTCACTGTCCGGACACCACCGCCCTGGCGCAGCAGTTTGCGCAAACCGCGCCCGCCATGGGCATAGAGCTGCAGGCACAGAAATTCCAGCACCAGAATGATCAGGATCAGCGCCGTTAATTGGGGCGCCATTGGCAACTTGCTATCAATAAACGGTGGCAACAGGGCCACGAAGAACGCCCAGCCTTTCGGATTGGCAATGGCGGTCACAAAGCCCTGCCCGGCAAGCTGGCCGCGGGTTGCCTGCACCGGCGCTTGGTCCTCAGATTCCGGCATCGCCATCTTGCCCCGCGAACGCCACATCTGGACGCCCAGCCAAGCAAGGTAGGCACCACCGGCGTATTTAAACACCGCGAACGCAGTCGGGTATTTCAACATAAACGTCGCCACACCAATGGCTGCAGACGTCGCCACCACGGCCACACCGACCAACTCCCCAGCCATCATCCACAGAGCCCTGCGCACACCAATCGTGATCCCCATGGACAATGCCAAGGTCATGCACATGCCTGGAGTGATCGAAACCACAAAGAAGGTGGGGATAAAGACCGACAACAAAGACCAGTTTAGTGACACCAAAACACGCTTCCTACTCAAAAATGGGAGACCTTGCACCCGGAGGGCCGCACCGCATTAGCTTAGACCAAATGGTGCCCTCCGCTGAACGCTAAGAAGGCTTTGATCCTACGAATTTCTCGAAAGCACTCATACTGATTGATAGCAGTTGGCGGTTCAATTCTCACTGAGGATCAGAAAATGAACACCGTTAAAAAACTGTCGGCCGCGCTGATTCTAATAACCGCGGCAAGTCACGTCGCATCCGACGATCACGGCAAACTTCTTGCCGATGCCTTGAGTGCCGCGCCTGTGTCACTTCGCGACAAAGTGACTGTCATGGACTGGAACAATAACGTACTGCAGGAGGGCAGCACCGGCTACGTCTGTTTCCCCACGCCACCAACCCTTCAAGGCACGGCTCCGATGTGCCTGGACGGCCCCTGGCAGGAATGGGCTGAAGCATGGATGAACAAACAACCACACACACCATCAGAATTCGGTGTTTCCTACATGCTTGCCGGCGATGAGGGTGCCAGTAACATTGATCCCTATGCTGAGGGCAAAACCGACGACAACCAATGGGTCAAGGAAGGCCCGCACATCATGATTATTGTCCCGGATCCAGCGTTACTAAACTCCCTGCCAACCGACCCGCATAACGGCGGGCCCTATGTGATGTGGAAGGGTACCGACTACGCCCACATCATGGTCCCGGTGTCCATGGAGTAACGGCGACATCCCCCTTGAGCGGAGGCAGCCGTCAGCCTCCGCAACTTCGCGGACATCAGTCCGGCAATCCATTGAGATAGGCCTGCAACGCGCTCGGATTGGTGATGGTAATCCTGCCATATTCCAGTTTCAGCAAGCCCTCTCCCTCAAACCTCTTGATCACCCGATGCACACCCTGGCGGGTCATGCCCATCATGTTGCCGATGTGCTCCCGGGTGAGACGGAAGGTTACCGGCTGAGTATAACGGTCGCCGTGGCCCTGAATCTGAGTCAGGAACAGTAATCGGCGCCCGACTCGCGCGTCAATTCCCCTTAAGGCGTCATCGGCGATGATCGACATTGCCGACCACAGCCGCCGGCTGACCAGATCCAGCGCCCGCGGGTAGGCCTCGGGATAGCGGGCCAACAGTTGGCGAAAACCCTCGCCGGGCAACTCGACCACGCGGGCATCTTCGTGGGCGGTGGCGCCATAAACCCTTGGAGTGCCCGGTGAAAACACAGTGTCACCAAACCAGGCCGACGGGCCAAAAATGATCAGGGTTGCCTCTCGGCCCTCCGAGTTAACCGAACTGATGCGCACGGTGCCCTCGGCGATCACACACAGCGACGACTGCATGGAGCCTTTGTCGTAAATCGATTCACCGGCCCGAAACTGACGCCAGCGAGCCATGGCCTCCGCCTCCTTGAACCCTACGGCCGGCAGCCCACCCAGCAGAGGGCAGACTTGCAGCACCGATTTCAGATCAGACATACCCAGATTCCCACATTGACATGCCTCCAAATGTAAATGATTTGACAGTGTTGTGCTCGCGCTACTGCCTACACTGAGGTCAGTACTTCAACAAAAACCACAACAACAATCCGACAACATAGAGAGAGGCCAGTGATGTCTGAACGTATTGCGGTCCCGTCCAAAAAGGGCGAAGTCAGTGCCGAGGAATGGCAGCTTCGCGTCGACCTGGCTGCAGCCTATCGCCTGATAGCGCTGTATGGCTGGGACGACCTGATTTTCACCCACGTATCAGCCCGGATTCCCGGAGACGAGCATCACTTCCTGATCAACCCCTACGGCATGATGTTTGAGGAAATCACCGCCTCCAGCCTGGTGCGCGTCGATCAGGAAGGTAACAAGATCGACCCGGACGATTTCGACATCAACCCGGCCGGGTTCACCATCCACAGTGCCATCCATGCGGTTCGTGAAGACGCCACCTGCGTCATGCACACCCACACCACGGCTGGTGTTGCGGTGTCTGCCCAGAAAGATGGACTGCTGCCACTGTCACAGCAGAGTCTGTTCCCGCTCTCCAACCTGGCCTACCACGATTACGAGGGTGTGGCCCTGCGCGAGGATGAAAAGGCGAGACTGCAGCAGGATCTGGGCAACAACAGCTTCATGATCCTGCGTAACCATGGCCTGCTCACTACCGGGAGCAGTATCGCCGACGCGTTCCTGGGCATGTACATCCTGCAGCGGGCCTGTGAGGTGCAGATTCAGGCGTTGTCCGGCAACCGGGAAATGACCCCGATCCCGGCCGGCATTGTCGACACCATCCGCGAGCAGGCGAAGCAGGTTACCCGCGGCATGGGTGGCCAACTGGCCTGGCCGGGCCTGCTGCGCAAACTCGACCGCATCGACACCGGTTTCCGCGATTAAAGGAGTATTCCAGATGAACGAGACAACCGCACCCCAGGCCAGCTTCACCCACATGAAGGACGGCACCGCCGAGGACTGGCAAACAATCGCCCGATCCTTTGGCAGCTTTGCCAAGGGCCTTCCGGATCGGATCATGGACCATCTGATGCTGCTGGAAGGCGATTTTGGCGGCTTCCCCATCGACCGGCTGACCCACAGCCTGCAAACCGCCACCCTGGCGCACCGGGATGGCAAGGACGACGAGTACGTGGTGTGCGCCCTGCTGCACGACATCGGGGATACCCTGGGCTCCTACAACCACGCCGATGTGGCGGCGGTCTTGTTAGAACCCTTCGTCAGCGAAGCGAACCACTGGATGGTAAAGCACCACGCCATCTTCCAGGGCTACTACTTCTTCCACTACCTGGGCATGGACCGCAACTTGCGAGACAACTACAAGGACCACCCGCACTTCATGCGCACCATCGAGTTTGTCAGCAAGTACGATTCGCCCGCGTTCGATCCGGACGGCGAAACCCTTCCGCTGTCCTACTTCGAACCCATGGTCCGGCAGGTGTTTGCCAAGCCTGTCCGCTCCCTCTACAAAGACGCCGTGTAATACTGGCGGGCCTTAACCGGCCCGCTGCCCGCCTCTCTTGCCTCTTTGCCCATGCACCACTAATGGGGCTCCTGCCGCCTGTCTGCGCTATCCTGTAAATACCAACGTGACCAGAGCCTTAGCGAGCACTCGTCACCCGCGCATCCATGGCCATCAGAGAGCCCATGAATTTTAAACGACTGGAAACCTTTATCTGGGTCGCCACCCTTGGCAGCTTCCGAAAAGCTGCCGAACGGCTTTACACCACCCAACCCGCCATCTCTACCCGGATTGCAGCACTGGAAGAAGAGCTCGGAGTTCAACTGTTTGAACGGGAATCCGGCAAGACCCTGCTTACCAGCAAGGGTCAGGAATTGTTACCCTTTGCCGAAAAGATCGTGTTCATGTCCGAACAACTGCGCAAACGGGCGGACCGGGTCGCGCTGCTGTCGGGCATCCTCCGGCTGGGTGTATCCGAAACCATTGTCCATTCCTGGCTGCCACAGTTCTTCCGCGAACTGCACAAGGCGGTGCCGAATCTGGATGTGGAAATCACCGTCGACGTAACCAGCAACCTTCGCTCCGGCCTGATGGACCGCTCCCTGGACCTGGCCTTCCTGATGGGACCGGTGTCGGAGCCGAAGATGGAAAACCGCGAGCTATGCAGTTTTCCGCTGATCTGGGTAGCCAGCCCGGACCTGAAGTTGCCGAAGCGGCGGCTGGATCTGGAAGACCTCGCCGAATGGCCCATTGTGACTTACGCCCGCAATACCAAGCCCTTCGCCGAGATCAGCCAGAAGTTCAGCCAGCTTGATGAGCTCCCGGCCCGCTTCTACTCCTCCAGCTCGCTGGCCGCCTGCCGCCGTCTGACCATTGACGGCATTGGCGTTTCTACGCTGCCCCTGAGTGTTATCGCCGATGAGCTGAAAAACGGCCAGCTGGTTCGGCTCAATACCGCCTGGACCCCCTCCCAGCTGGAATTCACGGCCTCTTACCCAAACGTCCCCTTTAACCCGGTCGCGGAGCTGGCTGCCAACCTGGCCGTAGGCATCTCGAAGGCCTATTCAGAAACACCTGATAACTAAATTTTATAGCTAAACCAAAAAAACCATAATTAGATTTTTTCACCAAGAGGAATAACCTGTAAACAACAACTAAATTAATAAATCAATCAGGAGTTCCCGTCATGCAAAAAGGTGACTATTCGGAGTTCAAGATCAACCTGCTTGATCAGGCGGCCCCGCTGCGCGCCAGCATCCGTTCCGGAGCGCACACCGGCACAACCAGTGGCATGGCGCCCAGCCTGGTTCAAGGCAACGTGGTTATCCTGCCTGCAGACTGGGCCGCCGACTTCCTGATGTATTGCCAGAAAAACCCGGTGGCCCTGCCCCTGATCGCAGTATCAGAACCTGGCGACCCGGAGCTGCCAGACCTAGGCCATGACCTGGATATCCGCACCGACATCCCCGAATACCAGGTATTCCGGGACGGCGAGCGCGCTGAAACCGTGACCGACATCCGAGATCTCTGGCAAGGCGACTTCGTCACCTTCGTGCTCGGCTGCTCGTTCTCCTTTGAAGACGCCCTGACCCGCGCCGGCCTGTCGATCCGGAATGTTGAGCAGGGGGCCAACGTCTCGATGTATCGCTCCAACATCGCCACCCGGCCAGCCGGCCGGTTCCATGGCGACATGGTGGTATCTATGCGGCCCTTCAATTCAGCCGATGCCATCCGCGCCATCCAGGTCACCACACGACTGCCCAAGGCCCATGGTGCACCGGTACACATCGGCGATCCGCGCCTGATCGGCATCAACGACATCAGCGCTCCGGATTTTGGCGACCCGGTGACGGTCAAAGATCATGAATTACCACTGTTCTGGGCCTGCGGCGTGACGCCTCAGGTAGCCCTGGAAAACGCCAGGCCACCGATTGCGATCACCCACGTACCGGGCAAGATGCTGCTCACTGAGCGGTTAAATGAAGAATTGGCGGTGCTTTAGCAGCCCTCCATCCACGACCAAAGCAACAAAAACGAAAGAACGGGAGAATTACCATGTTCAAGCAACTTGCAACAGCCACACTCCTGACCGGGGCGCTGTTCACCTCGGCAGTAAACGCTGGCCAATGGCACATGCCGACCCCTTACGGCGATGCTAACCTGCCCACCAAGATCGCCTATGAGTTCGCCGACAACATCAAGGCGGGCACCGATGGCGAGATCGAAGTTACCGTTCACTCCGGTGCCTCACTGGTCAAACACCCGGAGATCCCGCGCGCGGTCCGGACTGGTCAGGTCCAGCTGGGCGAAATCTTTATCGGCATCATGGGCAACACCCACCCGGTGTTCAAACACGACAACATCCCGTTCCTGGCGACCAACTTCGACGACGCTCGGAAACTATGGGAAGCGGCCAAGCCCGAAGTTGAAAAGCAACTCGACAAGGAAGGCATGGTGCTGCTGTATTCCGTGCCCTGGCCGGCCCAGAGCCTGTACACCAAGGCACCGGTCAACAGCATGAGCGACCTCAAGGGCCTGAAGATGCGCGCCTACAGCCCATCCACCTCGCGCCTCGCCGACCTAATGGACACCACACCGACAACGGTGCAGGTACCGGAAATCCCGCAGGCGTTCAGCACCGGCATCATTGACGCCATGATCACCTCGCCTTCCACCGGCGCCAATGGTCAGGCCTGGGACTACCTGTCTCACTACACCGACATCAAGGCCTGGATTCCCAAGAACGTTGTGGTCGCCAATAAGCGCGCCTTCCGTCGGCTCAGCGACGAGCAGCGCCAGGTCATCCTTGACGCGGCTGCCAAGGCTGAAGATCGGGGCTGGACCGGTGTGCGCGTCACCGCTGCTGAAGACACTGCAACCCTGGCGGAAAACGGCATCACGGTGTCCGAGCCTTCCGAGGAGCTGATGCAAGAGCTCCAGAAGATCGGCGACGTCATGATCAAGGAATGGGAACAGGAAGCGCCGAAAGAAGTGGGCGCCATTCTCGAAAACTACCGCTAACGCTGGACGTACAAGACGCCCTCCACCGGCAGGTTCCGGGGAGGGCCGACTTGGGAGGCACCTGACATGAGTTCTATTCGCGACAAGTTTTATCTGGCATCCGGTTACGCCGCCGGCTTCTGCATCGCACTGATCATGGTGGTCATACTGCTGCAGATCGTTGGCAGAATCTTCGGCTTTATCATTCCGTCTGCCGAGAACGTGTCAGGGTACGCGCTCGCTGCCTCCACCTTCTTCGGCCTGGCCTATACCTTCCACGAGGGAGGCCACATCCGGGTTACCCTTGTTATCCAGAAGTGGCCTGCCAAGGCCCGTTTCGTCCAGGAACTGCTCGTGCTCCTGTTTGGTCTCGGCCTGGCCTGCTACATGACTTACTACTGCTGGCACATGGTGTACGAATCCTACATTTTTGAGGAAGTATCCCACGGCTATATTCCGATCCCGATCTGGATCCCGCAGATCCCGGTAGGGCTGGGCATGCTGGCCCTTAACATCGCTATCCTGGACGATCTGGTTGCGGTCCTTCGCAAGCAGACACCGTCCTACCAGCAGCACGAAAGCGACATCAACCTGGAGGAAATCTGATGGATACCACCTTACTTTCCATCATCCTCGCCGTATCGATGATCCTGATGCTCGCCGTGGGCGTCTGGGTCTCCCTGACCCTGGTTGGCATCGGTGTTCTGGGCCTGTTACTGGCCGGCAACGACCAGATCGGCCTGCTCTTTGCCACGTCCAGCTGGGGCGCCAGTACTGGCTGGTCACTGACCGCGCTGCCCATGTTTATCTGGATGGGTGAGGTGCTGTTCCGCACCCGCCTGTCTGAGGACCTATTCAAGGGGCTGTCCCCGTGGATGGGTGGCTTGCCGGGCAAACTTCTGCACGTGAACATTCTGAGCTGCGGCATTTTTGCTGCGGTATCCGGCTCCTCTGCCGCCACCGCCGCCACCATCGGCCGCATGACTCTACCAGAGCTGAAAGCCCAGGGTTACAGCGACCGCATGGCGGTGGGCACACTGGCCGGCTCCGGCACCCTGGGGCTGCTGATTCCGCCGTCCATCATCCTGATCGTCTACGGGGTTGCCGCCGAGGTGTCCATTGGCCGCCTGTTCATCGCCGGCGCCCTGCCCGGGCTTATGCTGGTGGCCATGTTCATGGGTTACACCATGATCTGGGCCAAGCTCAACAAAGACGAGATGCCCAAGCACAAGAAGGAGCAAATATCCTTCGCCGCCAAGATCAAAGCCCTGCGCATGCTGCTGCCGATTGTTGGCCTGATCGTATTCGTACTGGGGTCGATCTACGGCGGCTTTACCACCCCGACCGAGGCCGCTGCCCTGGGTGTCTTTGGTGCCCTGCTGCTGGCCGCAGCCACTGGCTCCCTGAATCCGTCCAGCTTCAAGGAAAGCCTGCTCGGCGCGGTGAAGAGCTCCTGCATGATCGGGCTTATCCTTGTCGGTGCGCACTTCCTCACCCTCGCCATGGGCTTCTTGGGCATTCCCCGGGAACTGGCGGAATGGATCGGTGGCATGTCCCTGTCCTCGTTTGAGCTGCTGGTGTGCCTGACAGCGCTGTTCGTCCTGCTGGGCTGCTTCCTGGATGGTATTTCCGTGGTGGTCCTGACGGTGGCGGTGGTCATGCCAATGGTGCAACAGGCCGGTATCGACATGCTCTGGTTCGGTATCTTCATCGTTCTGGTGGTGGAAATGGCGCAGATCACACCGCCGGTCGGCTTCAACCTGTTCGTCATCCAGGCGTTGACTGGCAAAGACATTCTGTACGTCGCCCGTGCGGCTCTGCCCTTCTTCCTGCTGATCATGGCAGCGCTGTTCCTGATCGGCTGGTTCCCGGAAATCGTCACCTACCTGCCCCAAACCATGAGTCGGGGCTAGGGCACGACACGCACGTTTCAGGAGGACTCCAATGAAACTTAACTGTGACATGGGCGAAAGCTTCGGTAGCTGGACCAAGGGTATGGACGCCGAAGTAATGCCCTTCATCGACATGGCCAACATTGCCTGCGGATTTCACGCGTCTGATCCGCTTACCATGGACAAGACCGTGCGCATGGCCATCGCGGAAAACGTAACCATCGGCGCCCACCCGGGCTACCCGGACCTGCTCGGCTTTGGCCGACGCGATATCGACCTGCGCCCAGACGAACTCAAGGCCATTCTGGTGTACCAGATGGCGGCACTGGATGGCATCTGCCGCACCCACGGCACCACTATTCAGCACGTCAAACCTCACGGTGCGCTTTACAACAAGATGGCTGTCGACCACACCACACTGTCCGTGGTGATGGCCGCCGTCAGGGACTATGCACCCCATTGCCCGCTGGTGGTAATGGCAACGCCAGACGCCGACGAGGTGCTCGACCGAGCCAAGGAATTCGGTATCGATGTCTGGTTTGAAGCCTTTTCCGATCGGGCATACAGCGACGAGGGGCGTCTGGTAAAACGTTCTGTCCCGGGCGCAGTGCATGAAACCACCGAAGCCATCGAGAACCAGGTCACGCAGATCATCAAGGAAGGCACGGTGACCTCGATTTCTGGCAAGCGCATCCCGATCCGGGCCGACACCATCTGTATCCACGGCGACAGCAGCCATGCCGTCGAGGCCGCCCGCCATATGCGTCAGGTCGTTCAAGCGCTATGAGAATCGAGGGCGTCAACGAAAACACCTGCATCGTCTACTTCGGAGATAGCATCTGCGATGAGACAGCAGGTCTGGTGAAACAGGCGACCGACAACATCCGGGCGACGCTGTCGGATGTCATCACCGACCTGGTGCCCTCTTACACCTCTGTGATGATCTGCTATGACCTCGAGCGCATCGACCGGTTTGGCATTCACACCCGTCTACGCCAGGCGCTGGAAAGCGGAGCAGCAAAGGCCCAGGATGACGCCGCAGCCCAGACCCTCGAACTGCCGGTCTATTATGGCCCCGAGGTTGCCCTGGATCTCAAAGATGTCTGTGAGTTCTCCGGTTTGTCCGCCGACGAGGTCATTCGCATTCACAGCGAGCAGACCTACCGGGTTTACGCCATTGGCTTCAGCCCGGGCTTTGCTTTCCTCGGCAGTACCGACCAGCGCATTGCCATGCCCCGAAAATCCACCCCGCGGTTGAAAGTGCCGGTCGGCAGCGTGGGTATTGCCGGTTCACAAACCGCCATCTACCCCAGCGCGACACCGGGCGGCTGGCAGATTGTCGGGCGCACCCCCAGCAAGATGGTCGACTGGGACAGCGAATCGCTGGCCCTGGCCCAGATCGGCGACCGGATAAAATTCCGATCTATTGACCGGGAAGAATTCATTAGACTCGGGGGCCAGTTCGATGAGCTTTGAAGTATTGGAACCGGGCATGCTGACGCAGGTCCAGGATATGGGCCGGCTTGGCTATCAGCACATTGGTGTCACCACCGGCGGTCCCATGGATGAGCATGCTTTTCTCTGGGCCAACCGCCTGCTGAACAACCCCTTGAATGCGCCACAGCTGGAAATCACTTTCGGCCGCTTGAGCCTGCTGGCCCACAGCGACACCAGCATCGCCCTGACCGGTGCGGACCTTGGGGCACGCCTCAACGATCGCCCGATTGCGCCCTGGCAAACCTACGAAATCAAACAGGGGGACCGGCTCAGCTTCAGTATGCCGGTGGCTGGCTTAAGGGCCTACCTGGCGGTCAGTGGTGGGTTGGATGTCCCGGCAAGGCTGGGCAGCGCGGCGACCGTCAGCCGGGAACATCTGGGCGGCCTGGATGGCACTGGCGCCAAGCTGGCCAAGGGTGACCGTATACCGCTGGCACCGCCATCGACTGTCGCCAAGGCGAGTGTGCCCTACAGTGAGATCCCGGATTACCGGAAGCCATTACGGGTGGGGGTGATTCCCGGCTACCAGTACCGGCATTTCCCGCGCTCGGCACGCGCCCGTTTCTTTTCCTCGGAATACCAGGTCAGCAAGAATATCGACCGCATGGGGTATCGATTGTCGGGGGAAGCCATCCACGGCGACCTGGATGGCATTATCTCGGAAGGTATTGCGTACGGCGCTATCCAGATTCCCACCGATGGCCAGCCCATCGTATTGATGAAAGATCGGCAGACCATTGGCGGTTATCCGAAGATCGGATCATTGAGCGCCCTGGGGGCGGGCCAACTGGCCCAGCGGGCACCCGGTGCGTCGGTGAGCTTCTACCTCACCGATGTGGCAGAGGCGGAAGCCCGACGCATGATCTTCAATCACCGATTACGACAGGGCGCACCCGGCTGATTAGCCCGCGGTGCCGGATCGGGCGTCACTCAGACGCCGCGATCAGGCTTGCGTTACCACCCGCTGCAGTAGTGTCCACACACAGGTGACGCTCTATCACGAACCGCTGATCCAGCATGTGCTCGGTGATCAGCGGCAGCAGCGCGCCATCGCGCTTGGCCAATGCCAGGCGATAGTCGCGCAGCAACTCCTGCTGGGCACAGCTGACCACGGCTTCAAAACCGCTGGCGATTGCCAGTGCTTCTGGCTCCAACTGGCCATCGATACCCACAATCGGCAAACCGGCCTTGGCCGCCTCGTTGACCTTGGCTTCAACGCCCGGCGCAACCACGACAACCTTGTTGCCCTGAGACAGCGCCACACCGGCCTGCTCCAGCGCAGTTGCCTGATCCGGCCCGAGACACAGCACCACGCCACGGGCATGATTGGTCAGACGGTTCAGTTCGCCCGTCGGCCCCGGCATCTCCTCGGCGTGGGCATCCAGCGGCGCCGGCACCTCACCGAAGATCGGCTTGAGCAGGGCCATGCGGTCGTTCGGCTTCTGGGTTTTCAATGAGTCCAGCTTGCCAATCAGGCTCTGCAGCTTCTTGGCATCCACCGACTTACCACCGGTTTGCGCCGGCACTTCCACGGTGTTGCCTTTCATAAAGCGGCGCACGTACTGCGGACCACCCGCCTTCGGGCCGGTACCCGACAGACCTTCACCACCAAACGGCTGGGAGCCGACAATGGCGCCGATCTGGTTCCGGTTCACATAGGTGTTACCAACCTTGATCCGGCTGGCGATCCGGTCTACCCGCCGATCAACCCGGCTGTGGATACCGAAAGTCAGGCCATAGCCCTTGGCGTTGACGCTGTCGACAACTTTGTCGATGTCCTTGGCTTCAAACGTCGCCACGTGCAGCACCGGGCCGAAGATTTCCTCTTCCATTTCCTCGATGCCCGACACCTTCAGTACCGCCGGAGAAACGAACAGGCCCTGCTCCGGAACCGGCAGCTTCTTCAGCAACTTGCCATTGCGCTGGAACTTGTCGCAGTGATCGACAATCTTCTTGCGGGCCGTTTCGTCAATGACCGGGCCGACATCGGTGGACAGCAACCAGGGGTTACCAATACCCAGCTCTTCCATGGCGCCGTAGAGCATCTCCAGCAGGTGATCGGCGATGTCCTTCTGCACATACAGCATGCGCAGGGCGGAACAACGCTGACCGGCGCTCTGGAACGAAGATGCCAGTACGTCCCGGACGACCTGCTCCGGCAACGCGGTGGAATCCACGATCATGGCGTTCATGCCGCCGGTTTCCGCTACCAGCGGAGCGTCCGGCGCCATGTTCTCGGTCATCACCTTGTTGATGCGTTGTGCGGTCGCGGTGGAACCAGTGAAGCAAACACCGGAAACCCGGGAATCAGACGTCAGTGCAGCACCCACAGTGGCACCGGTACCCGGCAGCAACTGGATGGCGTCTTTAGGAATACCGGCCTCGTACATCAGCTCCACGGCGCGGATTGCCAGCAAGGAGGTCTGCTCCGCCGGCTTCGCCAGCACGGTGTTACCGGCGGCGAGGTTGGCCAGGATCTGACCGGTGAAGATGGCCAGCGGGAAGTTCCACGGCGAGATGCAGCACATGACGCCACGGGCATCGCCGGCGTCTTTGTATCGGACGGCTTCGTTGGCGTAGAACTCAGCAAAGTCCACCGCTTCGCGGATCTCTGCGATCGCGTCCAGCAGTGACTTGCCCGCCTCGCGGGTGGTCAGTGCGAACAGCTCGTAGGCGTGTTCCTCGTACAACTCGCCCACCTTGCGTACGCAGGCGGCGCGCTCTTCCGCGGATTTGGCAGACCACGCCTTGAAGCCTTCCCGGGCGGCTGAGATAGCAGTATCGACATCGGCATCGGTCGCCTGGGTGACATGGCCCACCAGGTCTTCCGGATCGGCCGGGTTACGCACGACCTGAACCTCGGTGCCGGATACCTCACCGGCAATCAGCGGGCCGCCTTTCCAGCGGTGGCTGCGGAAGGCGTCGCGGCCGGCATCAATTTCCTGCACCGTAACCGGATCGGTAATGTCCCAGCCCTTGGAGTTGCGGCGCTGGTCCCCGAACAGCTTGAACGGGTGCACGATGGCCTTGCTGGAAATGTTATCGCCCATTTCACGGACCGCATCGATCGGGTCCTTGGCAATCTCCTCAGGAGTAATGTTCTTGTCTACGATCTGGTTCACGAATGAGCTGTTGGCACCGTTCTCCAGCAGACGGCGAACCAGATACGCCAGCAGATCCTTGTGCGGCCCGACTGGGGCATAAATGCGACACGGAACACCGCTCGCTTTTAAGACCTCGTCGTGCAGGGATTCACCCATGCCATGCAGACGCTGGAACTCGTAGTTGCTCACACCCTTGAGCTTCGCCAGCTCCAGGATCGAGGACACCGAGTGGGCGTTGTGGGTGGCGAACTGCGGGTAAATCCGGTCGGTCATGTTGATCAGCTTGGTCGCGCAGGAGATGAACGACACGTCGCTGCACGCCTTGCGGGTAAACACTGGGAACCCGTTCAGGCCCATCACCTGGGCACGCTTGATCTCGGCATCCCAGTAGGCGCCTTTAACCAGACGTACCATAAACCGGCGGTCGTACTTCTCGGCCAGCCCGTAGAGCCAGTCCAGAGCGAAGGAGGAGCGCTTGCCGTAGGCCTGCACCACCACACCAAAGCCATCCCAGCCGGCCAGCTCCGGGTCGGCGACCAGCTCTTCAATGACGTCCAGGGACAGGTCCAGGCGGTCCTGCTCCTCGGCATCAATGTTAAAACCCATGTTGGCAGCAGCGGCTTTCTTCACCAGGGTGCGGGCACGGGGCAGCAATTCGTTCATTACCCGCTCTTTATTGCCGTACTCGTAACGGGCCAGCAACGCAGACAACTTTACGGAAATGCCGGGATTCTTGCGCACATCGCCTTTGCACGCCTTGGCAATACTGTCGATGGCGTTGGAATAGGAGTCGAAATACCGCTTGGCATCATCGTCGGTGCGCGCGGCTTCACCCAGCATGTCGTAGGAATAGGTGTAGCCTTTGGCCATGTAGTCTTTGGCTTCGTCCTGGGCTTCGTCGATATCGCGCCCGAGCACGAACTGACGGCCCATTTCCTTCATGGCCTGGCCCGCCACGGTACGGATGACCGGCTCACCAAAACGCTTGAGCAGCTTACGCAGAGTGTCGCCTATGCTGTTGCGCTCGGATTCTTTCAGCAGGTTGCTGGTCATCAGCAGGGCAATGGTGGCGGTGTTGATCAGTTGGGACGAGGCTTTGCCCAGGTGCGTGCCCCAGGCCCCAGAGGTAATCTTGTCCTCGATCAGGTCATTGATGGTCATGCTGTCCGGCACCCGCAACAGGGCCTCGGCCAAACACATCAGCGCCACGCCTTCTTTGGTGGTCAGACCATACTCGGCGAGGAATTTTTCCATAATGGTGGGCTTGGCGTTCTTGCGCACGCTGCGCACCAAGTCAGCGGCACGGGCCGAAATGGCTTCGCGCTCGCTCGGCGACAACTGGGCGCCCGCAATCATCTCATGGACGACTTTATGCTCGTCAGCAAGGTAGTAATCACGAATGGCCTGCCGGCTGTCGACCAGTGTCGGCGTCTCTGATTGCTGCGGTCTCATAGCTACACCCTCTTCATTAATTGTCTTGCCGGCATTCTACCGAGAACGACAAAGACTATTTCTCTTTAAAAACCAAACACACGAGGCTAAATGTCTTTTTTATGCGGGAATAATTTATGAATTTGCCTTAATAATTCGATGTTCTAGCCAACTTTCCTTCGCCTGGGTACTTCTGACCAGTACAGGGTAACGTCACGTTCGCAAAGGAGTGCGACTTGAGGCTGTTGCCGATGAACATTTCCATTGCCTCACTAGGGCGTACGTCTTGAGGTCGACTGAAGATCAATGTGCCTTTAAAGCCAGACAGCCAAATTGGCTAAGAAGTTTCCACGAGCAGGTTTTTTGATTATATTCAGGCCGCAAACAGGCCATTTACGCACAAAGGTAAAGACCCTATGGTCGAATTGGATAGAATCGATCACTCCATAATTCGCGAACTGCAGAAGAACTCCCGGATAACGGTGACCGAACTGGCGTCCCGCGTCGGCCTGTCCAAAACACCCTGCCAGGTGCGCATGCGGCGGCTTGAAGAGCAGGGCTTCATCACCGGCTACACCGCGCTGGTGAACCAGACCAAACTCGGTCTGTCCCATATCGCTTTTGCCCAAGTCACCCTAGACGACACCAGCAGTAATGCCCTGGCCGCCTTTAACCATTCAGTTAAGCAGATTTCCGCGGTGGAGCAATGTCATATGATTGCCGGCAACTTCGATTACCTGTTGAAAGTGCGCACCCGGAACATGGCTGAGTACCGGCAGGTACTGGGCGAGCAGATCTCTGCCCTGCCCCATGTGCTGCAGACCAGTACCTTTGTGGTGATGGAAAACGTTAAGGACGCGGAGCTTTAACCTGGTTAAAGCGCAGCCCCAGTTCCTTGCGGTAAAGCGCGTTGCCAATGCCCAGCACGATGTTGTCGACGGAAAAATCAGCCGGGACCGCCGCCTGTGATGCCGGCAACGTTTCCAGCACGTGCACCAGACGCAGCAAGTCCAGCAACCGGACCACCAGGTCCAGCAACCCGAAATCTTCCGGTGCGCCAGCATGGGACTGTTCAACAAAGGCTTTTGCGGCTTCAACGATGCACGCCGAGTGGGCATCCAGGTGGGCGGTGGAGAGCCCCTTCACTGACTCTATGCGCTGCTCGCGCTCCAGCCGTATTGCCTCCATACACAGTTCACGGGACTGATCCGGCGAGCCGTCCCGTCGCAACACTCCCGCCAGATGCAGATCCACCGCTCCCTCCCTGCACTGGTCGCGGTACTCCTTCTCCACCGCCTGCCGGGCGTGGGGCAAAAACTTCTGGATGGCTTGCTCCCGGGCCTGGGCCAGTTCCTCCATGGAGGCGGAATTCACCATCTCGCTCATCACCTGCACACAGTAAATCAGATGCTGCCACAGCCCAGGCGCAATGTGCTCTGGGTCAGTCGGAAGCACCCGGTTTATGGAAACGAACTCGAAATAGAGGGTGGTGACTTCCCGCTCAGTAAAGCTGGAAGTCCGGATAATATGGGGCAACCCCAGCTCCTCAATATCCCGGATAAGCCTCGGAATCAGCATGAGAATGTAGTGCTGGGCGCCTATCGGCAGGGGCTTGATCTGATCCAAACTGAAACCTGCTGGCTGCTCATAGCTACGACTTCATTTATCAGTGTAGTCCGCATTCCAGAAGCTGGAAATGTGCGTCTGCTTGCAGGCCGCCGGGCTTCGTCCGGATCAGCGGCTGGCCAGTTTCTCGCGGGTCTTCAGGCGCCCGTCGCGACGCACCTCGGCGTTCGCGAACCGGCGCGCCTGTTCATCCGTCTCTGGCACCACCTCGGGCACATCCACTGGCTTGTCGTTTTCATCCAGGGCCACGAAGGTAAAGAACGCTGACAGGATATGACGGGTATCGCCGGTGTAGCTGTTCTCCGCCTCCACCCGCGCACCAATCTCCATGGACGAGCCCCAGCTGCGGTTCAGTGACAGGCTGAACAGCAGGGTGTCGTTCCCTTTGGCAGGCGCCCGAAAATGGATGGAATCCACCGCGGCGGTCACGCACACACGGGCCGAATGCCTTTCGGCAACTACAAGAGCGAGACGATCACATTTGGCCATGATCATGCCCCCGAACACCGTGTTATGGGCGTTCATATCGTTAGGAAAGACTTTATAGACGTGCTTTTCTATGGCGGAGGCCGAGACAGACTTTGCGGAACATTCTGACATCAAAGTTCTTCCAATTTCAGATGGCGGTTAAGGAACCATGTTCTATCATTATTTTTGCATGAGTGGGGTTATTAGAATGCCAAAAATCGTCATAGATGAAGCCTGATCACGCCAGTCTGCCCACTACACAAAATTACAACAAGACAACAATGTGGCCTTAGGGCAACGCCTACAATAAAATTATGTAGCATTAGGGCACATATATGAAATGCAACGTCCGCCGCCTTGCTCCTGCTGGCCTTACAATCGTAATGTTACTGTCCTTCGCGTCTGGCTTGAATGCTTCAAGTACTGAACGAGCACCGCCAGCCGCCAAAGGCAGCCTGTACGTGGGCGGTACGGGCGCAGCGACTGGCATTCTCAAAATCTTGGTAAAGGCATACGAGCGTCATCACCCTCTTGTTAAAACGGTAGTTTACCCGAGCCTCGGCAGCGGAGGAGGAGTCAAAGCGCTGGTAGCAGACAAACTGACTGTCAGTTTCAGCTCACGGGAACTGAAAGAGGAGGAGCTCCAGCGAGGCCTTATTGCGACACGGCTCTTTCGAACGCCTCTCGTGATAGCAACGCACCCGGCAATAGAAATCAGCGCAATCACCTCCGACCAAGTCGCCAACATCTTATCTGGAGAAATGACCCACTGGGGAAACGGCGCCTTGGCGCGCCCAGTTCTAAGACCACTTAAAGACGCAGACACTCAAATTCTCATGGATATGAGTGACAATCTCCGCCAAGCAATGCTGACTGCCCACAAGCGCACCGGAAAGAATGTCGCTGCAACCGATTCTGACGCCGCCGACGACCTCGCGTCCATTAAAGGAGCTATTGGCGTCACCTCTTTGATACTTCTACGAGCAGAAAATCGACGTATCAATATCTTGAGGCTGGATGGTGTAGCGCCAACCCTAAAAAATCTAAACTCCGGCAAATACCCGATCGGCAAGACGATCTACGCAATAGAAAAACCAACGAACTCCGCCCTCGCAAAAAGCTTCCTAACCTACCTTCAGACTGACGAAGCGAGGGCCATAATTGTTAAGTATGGCGGCATCGTCGGAGACTATTAATGAGCACAAATCGTTCCTCCAGTTCACAAATCGAACGATACCTCAGTATTGCCCCAGTCATCATTGCGCTTGTGATTGGGTTGGGAATCCCTGCCAGTTATCTCGCCATGAAATACGAGCATGAACGCGCCGCCATCCAAGCAATGAGCCGAATTCATGGGTCAATGGTCATAGACGCCATCAACAAAAACCCCGACATGTGGAAATTTGAGGAGCACACGCTCAATGCGCTGGTAGAAAACCGTGTCGCAGAAAGTGAAGCTGCAGAGCAATTGCCCCGAAACCAGAATCGATTCAGCATTGTCACTCTCGATGGCGAGGTACTGGCCGAGAATACTGACCAACCACCCCCTGCCCCCCTCATCAAACACGACACACCTCTATTTGATGCAACCCAACATGTAGGCTTCTTTCGCGTGGAGGATTCAATGCGTGAGGTGTTGATCGACACCACCTTTCTTGCAGCGATATGCGGATTGCTCGGCCTTTACGTTGCACTTTCACTGCGAACCCTGCCGCTGAAGGCCTTGCGCACCTCCTATGCCAAGCTGTTTCATTTGGCTCATCACGACTCCTTGACGGGTCTACCCAATCGCAAATTCCTGCAAGATAAACTGGAGTCGGCGATCAGTATCTCGTTATCGTATCCACCATCGGTCCTGTTGCTGTTTATCGATCTGGACAACTTCAAGGATGTGAACGACTCGCTAGGCCACGCCTCGGGTGACAAGCTTCTGAGAACGCTGGGTCGCCGAATACTGTCTTCCATTCGCGCCTCGGACACGCTCTCTCGCCTCGGGGGCGACGAATTCATCATTCTGATTGAAGATTACCCGGACGATACCGAGTCCATAGAGGCTCTGGTCAATAAAATTCGCTCGGCAATAGCTCAACCCGTTGCCTTATCCGGGAAAATGGTCAAGGTCACGAGCAGCGTCGGTGTTGCCAGATACCCGGAGGATGGGACAACGGTGGTAGACCTGTTAAGAGCAGCGGATCTCGCTATGTACGATGCCAAAAGCAATGGCAGAGATGCTTTCAGCTTTTATTCCAAGGAGCTTAGCGAACTCGTTCATCAGCGCCTGGAAATGAACGAAGGTATTGCCCGGGCATTGACGGACGGAGAGTTCCGACTGGCCTATCAGACTCAGGTAGACCAAAAAACAAAAAAAACGATTGGCGTGGAAGCATTGATACGGTGGGAACACCCTGAACAGGGAAACATTCCTCCAAGTAGATTCATCCCCCGGGCCGAAGAATCAGGAGCGATTATTGACGTCGGAGGCTGGGTTCTCAACGAAGCCTGTAGACAGAATCGACGGTGGCAACTTGAGGGACATCCGCCGATCACCGTATCGGTAAACGTTTCTGCCAAGCAGTTCAGTCACGAGCAGTTTCTCGAGTCCGTTGAGCAGGCTCTGGTAGCGTCGGATCTGGACCCTCAGTATCTCGAACTGGAAATTACCGAAAGCCTTCTCATGGCCGATGCCACCAAAGCGTTTTCGGTCATGAAAGACCTAAAAAAATTGGGTATAAAGTTCGCAATCGACGACTTTGGCACCGGCTATTCCAGCTTTAGTTACCTGAAGAAATTTCCGGTGTCCACGCTCAAGATCGACAAATCATTCATCGACGGCATCTGTTCTAACCAGGACGATGAATCGATAACCCGCGTCATCATCGCGCTGGGGCACCAGTTAAATATGCGAGTCGTGGCGGAAGGCGTAGAAACGGCCGAACAATTAGCATTTCTTAATGAGAGCCATTGTGACGTTGCCCAAGGCTATTATTTTTGCCGGCCGGTTTCACCGGAGAGAATCTTCGAGGCTAACTCTTTAATGGTGAGCGAAAACGAACAAGACTGACACCCTGTCAGCCCTGGTTCCCGAAGCCTATCCATTGACAGCGGGTCCGGCCCATGCAGAGCCGGACTCCTCAATAGAGCGGAAGCTCAGGGCAAAAACATCAGCCCGAAGCCCAGCACCACGCCGGTAACCAACAACACGATCAGGCAGTAGCCCATGACATCCTTGGCAGACAGGCCTGCAATCGCCAGCGCCGGCAGCGCCCAGAACGGCTGGATCATATTGGTCCAGGCGTCACCCCAGGCCACCGCCATGGCCGTGCGGGCCGGCTCGACACCCAGCGCGGCGCCGGCTTCCAGCATAATCGGTGCCTGCACCGCCCACTGGCCACCACCAGACGGCACGAAGATATTGACGATTCCGGCACTCAGGAAGGTGAACAGCGGGAAGGTGGTCGGGTTGGCAACACTGGCAAACCAGTTGGACAGACTGCTGGCCAGCCCGGAATCCACCATCATCGCCATGATGCCGGCGTAGAACGGAAACTGGATGATAATACCGGTAGAGCCTTTAACCGCCTCGGTGGCACTGGCAATGAAACGGGACGGCCGACCGTGCAGGATGATGCCCAGGATCAGGAACATGAAATTAACGATGTTCAGGTTCAGTGAACCACTGCGCGCCAGGAAATAATAACCAGCAAAAATAACCCCCATCACCCCAATGGCCTGAGCCAGGATGAGGCTGTTTTCCAGCTTCTCGGCCGGGCGGTCGTTCTTCAGTGGTGGCAGCGGAGCTTCGTCACCCAGCTTGATGGCGTCAACGTGCTTGCCATCTTTCCCCATCATCAGCCTGTTCACCACTGGTATGACAATGAACATGGCGAGCACCAGCAGCAGGTTAAACGGGGCAAAAATGGTCTCACTGGTGGGGATCACGCCAATCATATCGGCGGTAAAGTGGCCTTCGGTGGCAATCACCAGCGGCACCGAGCCGGCCAGGCCGCCATGCCAGACCATGAAGCCACTGTAAGCGCTGGCAATCAGCAACGGGTAGTTCACGCTGGGCACTTCCCGCGCCACCTGGCGGGCGAACAGCGCCCCGATCACCAGGCCAAAGCCCCAGTTGATCCAGGCTGCCGCCAACGACACCAGCGTAACCAGGATAACCGCCTGGCCAGGCGATTTGGCCAGCCGCGCCAAGGCCTTGAGGATCGTGCGGAAAAACGGGGTGCTGGCCAGCACGAAGCCGGTGACCAGGACCAGGACCATTTGCATGGCGAAGGTCAGCAGGTTCCAGAAGCCATCGCCCCAGTACTGCACCATCTGCAGCGGCGATTGGCCTTCAAAGGCGATAGCGGCCACGAACACCACCGTCGAAAGCAGCAGGACCAGTACGTAGGGATCGGGCAGATAACGCTCGACCAGTTTCACTGAGCCGTTGGTCAGTCTCTGCAACATAGAATGTCCTCGCGGTATTGTTATTGGTGTTAACGCAAAAACGCCAACCGATCCCAACCCCGAATCTCGGAGCGGATGAGCTGGCGTTCTCTAATTTTCACTTTAACAATAGTACCTTAAGCACCTGATGGGGATTAGATCTTAGTCGGCATCGGCATCAAGCCGCCGAGCGACCCAGGCGTGGTATAGCCGGGCGAGGGCCGGCCGGATCAACGGCAGGCCGATCAACCAGGCCACGGGTTTCAGCACAGGCACGCGGGCCATCAACAGGATGTAGGCGTCCATTTCGCGATGGATTCGACCCTGGGTGTCTTTCACGTGCAACTCTCTCAGGGCCCGATGGGGATCAATACCTTCACTGCGCAGTTCGTCATCACGGCCGGTAATGTCCAGCCATTCCACCGATTCGCCTGTTTTTCCCGCCAACTTTTCGTACCAGCGCCGGTCCTTGATACAGGCCGGGCAGGCGCCGTCGTAAAAAACCACCAATTTGGTATTCGAATCGGTCATTCAGCCTCCTCGAACAAGTTCAGGCACGGCTCAGGAACTTGCGCTCCTCCACATTCACCTTGATCCGGTCGCCGGTGGAAATGTGCTCGGGCACCTGCACCACCAGCCCGGTCGACAGGGTAGCCGGTTTGGTGCGCGCGGTCGCGGAACCGCCTTTGATGGAAGGATCGGTCTCGCTGATGTCCAGCTCCACCGTCGGCGGCAGCGCCAGGGATACCGGCGCGTCGCTGACCAGGATCACCATCAGGCCCTGGGTGTCTTCGCTGATGAACAGAAGCTCATCGGCAATGGCCTCACGGTTCAGGCTGTACTGGGTGAAGTCTTCACTATCCATGAATACCACCTCTTCACCGTCGGCGTAGGAAAAGGTGGCCGGCCGGCGGGTGAGATCCGCCAGATTCAGCATGTCCGAATCCTTGAAGGTCTCGTCAATCTTGCTGCCGGTTACAACGTCGTACATGCGCATGCGATACAGGCTACCGCCAGCCCGCCCCTGAGGCACCGAGCGTTCAATGTCTTTCACGAAATACACCCGGCCATCGTAATCCACTGCAGAATTCTTTTTGATTTCACTTGCTCTTGGCATTGCTAGGTTCCCAGACATGAATAAGACATCGCTGCTTGGCGCTATGCGATGGTTACCCACGCATATATACCATCACACCCACCAACATCTCCACTGGAGTTTCCCGGTTTACACCGGCCAATCAGCGACGCTGTTTCCAAAAATCATTAGAAAAATGGGGATTGGGGAAATCGCCACGGCTACCAGCATCAGGTAGTGCGGCGCCGAAAATAATCGACTCATGCCCGCCATCAGTGCCAATCCACCGCCGCCACCCATGATCATGTTGCCAGGCATATTAATCGCCAGCATGAGCGCAAGATGCCGATGCCTAAGCAACCATGGCACCCACCGTTTCGGGGACTTTGCGGTCAGGCACTCCATTCGCTGCCGTCCATTGAGCCCCTGAAAGCTCTCCAAGAACGCCGCGGCCCGCACAAGCCGCAACTCCCGAAGGAATCTGATGAGTGTCGCCTCCGGGATCAATCGCCCAATCGCGAAAGCCAGACACAAGGCTAGCAGGGTGCAGCAATAAACCAGAGGCACGATTTTCGGCCCGAGAATCATCATCACCGCCAGACCAATTTCCACTCCGGGCACAAAAGGGATCGCCATCAACAGTATGTAAGCAATCATTGCAGTCATGATCACCCGGTGCAGCATGGGCTCTGTCCCGGGCCGTATCGACAGGTCCAGTCCCTCAACAACGCCTCTGGTAAGGAGGTTTCCCAATAGAATGATGGCGAACAAGATGCCGAGTTTGATCAGCCCCGCTACTAGCCCACGACTCGGCATGGCCAGACGAGTCACTGCGCCTCCGCATTAACCAGGTGGCCTTTGAACCAGAACTGCTTTTCAAATGTCCAGTACCAGCGCTTGTTTATCCAGAGGAACGTCCCTTCAATTTCATCGCCCCGGATCGTCGCCTTCCAACGCATGACGGCATCGGAGAGGGTACAAGGCACTTCCGCAAACATCTGAACCGCATCGTCATGCGCCCGCACCCAGTAATCGGCTTTCACGTAGCCACAGTATCGCTCGCACTCCCTCGACACGAACTGGCCATCTTCAAATACCAGGAGGTCCTCGATGTCAGCAGGCTGGCCTTCTTGGCCAAGGTTGCTAAGGAATGCCTTACCATCAAGGACGGTGAGACCGGGACTGCCCTCACCCGCAACATTGCCGGCAAAACCCAGCGCAGCTACCAGCATAAAAGGGACAGAGAAGAGTACACGCCGAAGTCGGCGCAGATGGAAAAAGGAAGAAAACCGGCAGGAGTCGGGAGCAGGTTCCATTGATACAGACTCCGGGCAAAACACCTGATTAAAGTTTAGCCAAAACACCCGGAAATTAAAGCCGGTGGGCCACCGAGTTGGTGCCCACCGGCTGCTGTCAGGCGGCCACCAGGCTCCGCACATCAGCTACGAACTGATCCACGCGCTCGGTTGTGGTCGCCCAGGAGCACATCAGCCGGGCCGAGCCGCCGATGAAATTGTAGAAGCGCCAGCCTTTGGCCCGCAGAGCCGCCTGCACCGGTTCCGGCATTTCCACGAACACGCCGTTCACCTGCCGGGGATAGCGAAGGGCAACACCGGGCAGACCTTCCAGCCCACTGGCCAGCCGTGCAGCGCAGGCATTGGCGTGCCGGGCATTGTCCAACCAGACATCGTTATCCAGCAATCCACACCAGGGCGCCGAGATGTAGCGCATCTTGGACGCCAGCTGACCCGCCTGCTTGCAGCGCCACTCAAAATCCTCGGCCAACTGCCGGTTAAAAAACACCACGGCCTCCCCCAGCGCCAGGCCATTCTTGGTGCCAGAGAAACACAGCACATCCACGCCCGCTTTCCACGTAATCTCCGACGGGTGCACGTCCAGCGCAGCCACAGCGTTGGCAAACCGGGCACCATCCATGTGGATGCTCAGGTTGTACTTGTCCGCCGTGGCCCTGATCGCGCGCAATTCTTCGGGCGTGTAGAGGGTACCCACTTCCGTCGCCTGGGTCAGACTCAGCGCCTTCGGCTTTGGGTAATGGATATCGGTGCGCTTGGTAACCAGGTGCTCGATGCTCTCGGGTGTGAGTTTGCCATCCGGCCCCTGCCCCAACAGCAATTTGGCACCGTTGGAGGCGTATTCCGGACCGCCGCACTCGTCAGTCTCGATGTGCGCCAGCTCGTGGCAGATCACGCTGTGGAAGGACTGCCCGATAGAGGCCAGGGCCAGGGAGTTGGCAGCGGTGCCGTTGAACACGAAAAAGACATCGCAATCCGTATCGAACAGCCCCCGGATGCCGTCCGCGGCCCGCTGAGTCCAGCTATCTTCGCCGTAGGCGGCCTCGTCCATACGGTTTGCCGCAGCCATCGCCTCCCAGGCTTCGGGACACACACCGCTGTAGTTGTCACTGGCAAACTGCTCGTACTGGGACACGCTGGACCTCCGGATTCCGTGATAAAGAACTAATTATTGACTGAAAACTGCAGACCTTCTGAATCTTCCCAAACTACACCATTTCGGGCGAATCGCCAGCATTCAAACCCAGCCCTTCGCGCATGGCACCGATGACAGTGCTGACCCTGTTAGGCAAGGGCTGGTTGCGACGAAAGCTCAGAAACAGGGTTTCACTGGCTGGCGTTGATAACCGGTGTGTTTTTACCTTATCTGGCTGCGGGAACGCCTCAATGGCGTAGGCCGGCAACACGGTAAACCCCAAGCCCCGGCTGACCGGCTCGAGAATCAAACTGATCTGGTTGGAAAAACCGGCCGGCGGGAACTGGTTGCTGTGATGGAACTCGCTGTAGTTAGCCCCCAGCAGCAAGCCCGCATGGTGAGCCCCGTCCGGATGATCGATAAATCCGAGCGCCATTAATTGGTCCCAGCTGGGTTCCTCCATCCCCTCCGGTGTCACCAGCAACAAAGCCTCTTCGCCTACCGGTTTAAAGCCAACCTCATCCCGGGATGCGGGCTTGGTCATGATGCCCACATCCACCCGGTATTCGGCGATGGCCCGCTCAACATCGGAATTGGGCGCAAACCGGTAATCGATGACCAGGCCCGGATGCCGCTGTTGCAACGTCAGCAGGTGCGGGTACAGCTTCAGCCCAACACTGCCCGGCGACATGATCCTCACCAGGCCCTCAAAAGCGGGATCCGCACCTACCCGTCGCTCAAGATCGGAGAGTGACTCGACTATCACGTTGGCCTCGCGGTACAGCCGCTCACCGGCATCTGTCAGGGTGAACTGCTTGCCCTGACGGACCAGCAAAGAAAGCTCAAGCTGCTCTTCCAACTTGCGTACATGCTGACTGACTCCCGATTGCGTCATGTGCAGGCGCTCTGCAGTGCGCGTGAAATGGCCAACCTCCACCAGAGTGCAGAAGCTGCGTAGCCAGACGGGATTTATCATTACGATTCATACTCGAAAATATTAAAAATGATAATTTTACGTGATAAATCAGGATTTGTAATCTACTCGCACAGTCACAGAGGCAAGAGGTAACAGCAAATGAGCAACGTTTACCCAAGAAACTTTTCACACATTGGCATTTCCGTACCCGACCTGGAAGCAGCGGTGAAGTTCTACACCGAAGTGATGGGTTGGTACCTGATCATGAAGCCGACCGACATCGAAGAAGACGACAGTGCCATCGGCGAGATGTGCACCGACGTGTTTGGTCCGGGCTGGGGCAACTTCCGCATTGCCCACATGTCCACCGGCGACCGGATCGGCGTTGAGCTATTCCAGTTCAAGGGCCAGGAAAACCCGGAAAACAACTTCGAGTATTGGAAGACCGGTGTATTCCACTTCTGCGTTCAGGATCCGGACGTTGAAGGGCTGGCAGAGCGTATCGTCGCTGCCGGTGGTAAGAAGCGTATGGAAAAGCCGCGCTACTACTACCCGGGTGAGAAGCCGTACCGCATGATCTACATGGAAGATCCGTTCGGCAACATCCTCGAGATCTACAGCCACAGCTACGAGCTGATCTACAGTGAAGGTGCTTACTGAGGCCAGCTGTTCGGACCTGGCCAGGCAGTATGACCGCCAGGGCGATTATGTGTTCGGCGCCAACGCTAACTCGGGAAATCCCCGGATTCCAGCTATTGGGGCGGAATCCGGCTCTCTCCACGACATCTGGCTCTACTTCTTGATCGAGAAATCCATCTTCTGGTGGGCCAGCTTGTCTTCATCACCGGTCCAGGCGTAAGCCAGCAATGTTGGCTCGAAATCACCCGTGGTCATTCGATGGGCGCGTTTTGGTGGATTAAACAACAACGATCCCGGCGTGAACACGCTGTAGTTGCTGTCTGACACGGATCCACTCAGGCAGATATAGGATTCGCTGATACCGTCGTGGCTGTGCTCAGGATAGGTGCATCGGGGTGCAAAAAGGACAAGGCCGAGAATAAGCTTCTTGCTAATCACGGGACCATTTGGCCCCATCAGCTCCGCGTAGGCGTATTTGCGCGCCAGACCCTTTCGCATGCGTTCATAGCCATAGCGCCAGGTCAGTTGATCGATAACCCGGGCAAGCGAGCGCACCAGCGGTGCTGTGCGTTCATTGAGCCCCTGATCCATGGCCCTTCCCAACCAGGCACACACCGGCAGACTGTTGGGCTGGTCAAACGCAACTTCAGGATTGATTTCCAGCTCCGCATTCAGGCGATTGCGGACGTCTTTCAGGTGCGAACGAATAACGCTGTTACCGCCGGCCGATCCGAAACGGTAAACGTTCCAGTACTCCCGAAAGACATATTGCCAGTCGACGTGATCGGAAAGTCTGCTCATCGTTGCGTTCCTCTGGTGGCTGTGGTTCAAGGATGACCCATCTAGAGGATGCGAAAAACCCGTGAATCCCGAAAGAGTACCGGCCTCAGATACCTGAAGCCGGCAACATTTTCGTTCGGAAAGTGAGCAGTTTACTGGCCCACCGGTTTACTCCGGCACAGTTATTCCACTTCCTCCGACCTCATCAGGGGCATCCCGGAATTTCGGCACGCCGTCGTAGATGTGCAGAGCCGTCTCCTGGTAGTGCACGTGCACGCCGGGCTCATGGACCAGATCCGGGAGCAGCGCCGCATAGATGTCGGTCAGGCCCATGCCCGGATGCTCGGTCATGATGTGGCCGCCACACTGCTTGCACCACTTGCGGTAGCTCTGGTCAGTTTTGTTGTAACTGCCGATCTGATCGGCGCCCCGGGTAATTTCAATGGCCGAAGGCTTCCACAACGTGAAGGCATTGACCGGGCTGGCGGACCAGTGGCGGCAGGATTCGCAGTGGCAGTAGCCCATGGCCTCGGGGTCCCCGCCGACGGTGAACTGCACCGCACCACAGAAGCAACTGCCCTGGTAGGCTTTATCGGTGTTCATGATGCACCTCTCGTCCGCGGTGAAATTCCACGGGTGTTTGCGCATTGGTATTCACCTGAAGCGTGAAGATATCCGGGCGCGCATAGTGCCCGACAATATCCAGACTGCGCTTCGCGGCGCTGACTTGCTCCAGATCGATGTTGGCCATAATCAGGCCGGATTCATGACGCAGCGGGCCGGCGACAATATCGCCTGATGGGTTGATGACCAGGGAGTCTCCCGGATTGATCCACTCATCTGCGTCGGGGTAAAGCCGTTCCCGTTCCGGAAAGTCGTCCGGAAGGTCGCTGACTCTGAGCAGATTGCCCGAGCCCAACACCCAGCAACCACCCTCGCGGGCGATGTGCTGGAGCGAGCGAATCCACTTCTCGCCGCTGTCATAGGTGGGCGCAATGTAGATCTCGATACCCTGGGCAAACAAAGCACAGCGCGCCAGGGGCATAAAGTTCTCCCAGCAAACCAGCGTACCAACGCGGCCCACCGGCGTATCCACCACCCGAAGGCTTGAGCCATCCCCGAAGCCCCAGACCATGCGCTCCGGATTGGTGGGCATGAGTTTTCGATGACGGTTCAGCAATTGGCCATCCGGGCCAATGGTGATCACGGTGTTATAGAGTGTGGCGCGGCTGGTGCCCTGGTCCCGCTCCTCCAGACCACAGACGACGGATACGTGGTGCTCCCGAGCGGCATCGAACAAGGGCCGCAACTGCTCGGAATCAATCTGCACGGCATTGGCCAACAGCCGGGCGTGCAACTGCTCGGACAACCCCCAGTCGCCTCCGGGCTTTAACCTCCAGATCCAGGTGGGATAACCGGGGATGAAGGCCTCAGAGAAAACCACCAGTTCGGCGCCCTGCTCTGCTGCTTTTTTTACACATGAAACGGCTTTCTCAATAGTTTTGTCCCGATCAAGAAAGACCGGTGGTTCCTGAACAATCGCGATGGTAGCCATGGCATGTCTCCTTGCCTGTCTGGGGCGCCGGGCCCGAAAGCCCCGGCAAATTCAGCCCAGGCATCGTCTTGCTCCAGCGCGGTCAGCCCGCTGAGCATCTGGTGCAGAGCAGTATTTGCTTGTCTCAAGCCTGCGCCGGGTCTACTGTTGACTCAATTCGCAAAAAACCGACGCCGGATGTGCAGAAATGCACAGAAAGGGAGTTCGTGATGCACTGGGATGACTTACGGGTGTTCCTTGCCGTGGCCAGAGAAGGCTCTATCAGCGGTGGGGCGAAACGTTTGAATGTTCAGCATTCAACGGTTTCCCGACGTCTCCTGCAGCTGGAAAAGGACTTGGGGACGCGGTTGCTTGAACGCAAACCGTCAGGGTACGAACTGACAGAAGCGGGCGAGGAGCTGAAGCGCTCAGCGTCACGAATGGAATTGGAGTTTCTCGATTGCGAGGGCGCCCTGGGCAGGCAGGACAGCCAGCTGTGTGGCGACCTGCATGTCACGGCCATCAACAACATGGCGTCGAGTATTCTGATGCCGATGTTTGCCCGCTTCAGTGCAGCGCACCCCGGCATCAAATTACACATTGAAGTATCCAACAAGTACGTCAGCCTGGCAGACCGACAGGCCGATATCGCCATCCGTCTGACCAACACGCCTCTGGACACGCTGATCGGCGCCCGGCTGACCACGGTCGCCTCGACCGTCTATGGCAGCCGTACTTACCTCAAAGAGCTCAGAGCTTCTGGCCAACGACCCCGGTGGCTCGGGGTCGATTGCTGCGATTTTCACCACAACTGGACACAACAAGCCTGTCCGGATCACGATCATCAGTTTTTCGTGGACGACACCTTGCTCACCGTAGCGGCCCTGGAACAGGGGCTGGGACTGGCCTACCTGCCGTGCTTCATGGGGGACAGCAATGCCGGACTAGAGCGCTACTGCGCTCCGGACCCGAGCTTCGATCTTGGCCTATGGCTGCTCTACCACCCGGATTTGCGCCGTACTCGGCGCATTCAGACCTTTCGGGAACACATGTTGGCGGAGGTGGCTGGCCAGGCGGCCTTGTTCGAGGGCAACCAACCTTCTCCTGGCCCCGCCCATTGAACGGGCCGTGCATATCTCTCTCCGCCCCCTCAGAGTCAGATTAGCCCGCCAGCCCAAGGTGCTCAGAATCCTGCTCGATGCAGCGATCCATCAGCGCCAGGTACTCAGCCTTGGCTTTGCGCTTGGTTTCCTTGTGCGCTCGCATGTTCAGCTTTTTGAACTGCTGTGCCAGCTCATTGGCGCGACTACTGAGTTCAGACGGAGCCACAACCTCATCCAGGAAACCTGCGTCCACCGCGCCCTGGGGCCCGTAGATTTCCGCGTTCACCACAGAACGTTGGAAGTGAGCTGGCGTCAGGCGGTGCCGGGCAATTTCGATGCCTGCACGGTGCATGGTCATGCCAATGGCGACTTCATTGAGGCCCAGCTTGAAATCACCCTCAACGCCGATGCGATGATCCACTGACAACAGAATGAACGCGCCCTTGGCAATGGCGTGGCCGCTGCAGGCGCCGATCACCGGAAACGGGAAAGCCGACAGCCGACGAGTCAGTTTGGAACCCACCGTCACCAGCGCTGACGCCTCATTGGCGCCCTTCTGCATTTCCTTCAGGTCGTACCCGCCGGAGAAAATGCCCGGCTGACCGGTCAGGATAACCACGGCTTCATCCGATTCCGCCCGGTCCAGGGCTGCGTTCAGCGCTTCAAACACCTCATGGCTCAGCGCATTGGCCTTGCCATTGGCAATGGTAATGGTCGCAACGCCGTCATTCAGTTGGTAATCCACAAGATCCGTCACCGGCCTTTCCTCTTACTGTGATTGTTCGATAGGAGTGGTGAACTGTGCCAGTTTCCGGGGCGCGAGGCCACTCCCCGAGCTGGACATGGCACCATATTGTGGCCGGGAATTGTCACCATTTATTGGCCGCTCGGGTCGCAAAGCGGACATTCAAACTCGCGGGTAACACTTGCACTGTGTGCACGCAAGAAATGAAGTCGAAGGTGCAATGTAGTGGGCGTCGCCGTTCGTTTAGGGTGACGCTATCAGGCGTCTATTGCATCGGGGGCTTGCCAAGGTTTACCGCAGCAACTCACTCAGGTTACGCTCCCAACGGCTGATAAACCCGTCTTCCGTATACTTCGAAAAGTCGTCCACATGCCAGATCGACACATGCTGAGGAACGTCAGCCAGCTTGCTGTGATCCGGCTCAAGCGTGGTAATCAGCAGCGTCGGTAACTCGCCGGTCAGCACCTGCTCGAATGCCACTTCAGGCAGGTAGCTAGCCTGGCCGAGCGGGGTCAGCTCCTGTCGCCGGACAGCGAACTGCAGGGCCTCCAGCGCGCCGATTTTGCGGTCCAGCTCCAGCTGGATGCCCCGCAACTGCTGGCTCGAGCTGTCGAAACTGCGCTTCAGGGCGTCGGCTTGCCTGGACATGGCGTCCGGGGACAGGCAGCTCTGCTCGACATACGCCAGCAGGTCCCGGTGGATAATCCCCAACATCACCAGTGCGTTGGCCGGGTTCAGCCAGAAGTATCCGGGCTCGCCGCCGGCCATATCGTTCACCGCCACGCGCTCCCCGCCCGGCATCATCGCGGTCGCGGCATCAATCGGGACCACCGAGATATTCTGCATCCGCAGGTAGGGGTAGATATTGATCTGCGGCCAGACCGAGTGAATGCTTAAAACCAGACCCGCCCGGGGGAACTGATCCGCAGGCTGGCGGTCCAGCCAACCGGGTACACGCTTTACGCTGTAACGCGACGGGGCAATGTGCAGGGTCAGAAATGCGGTGTTCCGGGTCAGTGCCGAGGCCATGCAGCGACCAAATGGGCGGGAGTTTGTCAGAGACCATGATTCAGCAAAGCATTTACCAGGCTGGTATAGGGCGCCTCCACCTCCAGAGCATCACACCGTCTGAGAACAGCTCCAGCGATACTTTCCAACTCCAATGGACGGCCTTTTTCCCGGTCAATCAGCATGGATGTTTTAATCGCGTTAAAACTACTGATCAACTCAAACATTTCTTCCAAATCTTTACGGGTCAGGTTTACACCATCCGCTTTCGATGCCTCTACCGTTTCACTCATCATCCCAAATACAACGTGCCGGAACTGGGGGTGGTGAGTCAGGCTTCGAGTATCCAGGCGTGTCAGGGCCGAGAGTGGATTTATGCCGTTGTTGATGACCAACTTGCGCCAGAGTTCATACCGGATGTTTTCAGTCATAGTGGTGGGAATACCGGCTTCATTAAAAGCAACTTCCAGAACCTTGAGAAAATCCGCACGCGGATCGTCTTTCGGTTGCTGTGCGGGCCAGGCGCCCATCACGATCTGGGCCACGCCTTCGGCAAACACCTTACCGGGTTCAGTAATATGGCCACCAATGCGCACGGCCAGGCCACCGAGCACACGCGCCTCACCCACCACTTCGGCAATCAGGGGTTCGTTATCAACGCCATTCTGCAATGACAGCACCGGTACGGAACCGGAACGCAGCCAGTCGCAAAGTTCGCTCATGACGGCACCGGTCGCCGTGGATTTGAGGGCAATGGCAACTAGATCAAAATCGTTCGGATGGTAATCCCGAAGGAGCGTCTGATGATCACAGGCAGGAAGACCATGCCAGAGCACCCGACCTTCATAATCAACGGTCAGGCCATCCGCTTTCAGTGCCTGAAGGTGACTGCCACGCGCCGTCAGCACAACCTGGTGGCCAGCTCCAGCCAGCCTTGCGGCGTAGTAGCCTCCGATGCCGCCAGCACCGATCATCAGTATTTTTAATGCAGCCACTGCAACCTCGATACGTCAGGATGTTGGTCAGACAGGATTCATGGACAACTTCCGAGTATTTCAGGACCGAAACCCAGGCAACGTTCAACTGCTTGGCCAATCGCCAGAAGCCGGCCTTCCTGCCATGGTCCTTTTAACAACTGCAAACCAACTGGCATCCCGGCTTTATCTTTCCCCACTGGCAGGGTCAGTCCACACAGGCCCAGATAGTTGGCCATGGCGGTGTTACGCAAGGCCTGCATGTTTTGCCGTCGCGTAGGCCCCCGGCTCGTCCAGACTATCCACCGCAGGCGGTGTCAGCGTAACCGTCGGCGTTAGCAGGGCATCGATACCCTGCAATTCGGTGGCGGCGCTGACTGACAGGCGCTTGATGAGGTCCAGCCTGTGGATATATTTCCATGCCGGCAGCTCCTCAGCGGTGCGCAACCTTGCCGCTACGTTCGGATCCAACGTGGGCACAATCTCTGGCAGTTCTTGCCGGATAAAAGCCGCCAGTTCCGGCGCCGCCACACCACCCTGAAGAAACAGGCCATAGATTTCATTGAGTCCCGAAAAATCAAATCGAACCAGCCGGGCACCCGCCCTTTCCAGGGACATCAAAGCCTGCTCCACGATTTCGGCAATGCCGGGGCTGCAGTCTTCCCAAAAGAACGCCGAGGGGACGCCGAAGGTGAGACTGGCAAGAACCGGGACCGCTGGCAGCTGCCTGCCTTGTTTCCCGACAACCGGGTCTAGGGCACTGAAGGCATATGCCAGGTCATCGACACGGTGCGCCAACAACCCGGGCGTGTCCAAGGTACTCGACAGGGGTACAATCTGCGATGTTGGCCATCGCCCGGCAGTCAATTTCAGCCCCGCCACGCCGGTCATCGTGGCGGGCACACGAACGGAACCGGCGGTATCGGTGCCCAGGGCCAACGCGGCAGTTTCATTGATCAGGGAAACACCGGCACCGGAACTGGAGCCACCAGGAACACGGTGAACACGCTTGTCCCAAGGGTTTCTGGGTGTTCCCCAGTGGCTATTAGTACCGAGCCCTCCGAACGCCAATTCCACGCAATGGGTTTTACCCACCACGGGCGCCAGTTGGGACTGGAGGGCGTGAATGAGGGGGCCTGTCTGCTGCCAGTGTTCTGGCAAGGCACGGGAGCAACCGGCATAGGTTGGAAAACCGGGCACACCGAACAGATCTTTCACCGACACAGGTATGCCCATCAAAGGCCCGGTGTTACCGCCTGCAGCCCTTACCTTGTCTCCGGCACGGGCAAGTTCGAGCGCAGACTCCGGGCGCCAACTGACATAGGCACCGTGATCACCCGTCTTAGCGGCATCAATGGCCGCTTCGACCAGCTCCTCACCAGTCCGGGTTCTGGACTCAAGCTGTTGTGCCAGCTGCCTTAACGGCGTTGACAATAGTGGCGCTTGAGCCATTACGATTCCTTGGCAAGGTCAATAGCTTGTGCGGCAAAACGGGCGCATTCGATGTCTTCATCTTCGCTACCCCCAGATACCCCGATGCCACCGACCAGAACGCCATCCCGGTAGAGCGGAACGCCGCCGCCAATCATGGTGAAGTCGCCGGCCTGGTTGAGGCCATCCAGCACCCTGGCAGGGGCTGAAGCCAACACGTTTTCAAGATCTACCGTGTTGAGGCCCATACCTGCCGCCGTGATGGCTTTTTTCTGCGACAGCTCGGAAGACACGAGAAAGGAGCCCGCCATTTTAAGGAAAGCCAACTGACGCCCTGAGGCATCGACAACCGACACCGTCGCCTTGATGCCCAGCTCTCCAGCCTTGTTAATGGCCGCCTGAAGCAAACTTAGCGACGTTTGTTCAGTCAAAGAAAACGAGGGTTGTACGAGTGTGAGTTCCTGGTTGTTATCCATAGTTGCTATCTCATCCAGCCAAATCCGGACAGCATCTGTGCCGCATTGTTCATTCCACTGCTGAACATCCGTTGCGGAAACTGCGAGCCCCCCAGGGTAAACGCGGCATTGAGCAGGCACACCGTCGGGTCATCCAGGCGATTGGTTTGGGTGGAGCCCGCAGCATCGCCCTTGAATGACATCACGGCGACCCACTGCTGATCCTGTGCCCAGGCACTGAGTAGCTCCCGTAAATGCCGGTCGTGCAGGGAAACACCGTCTGCTTCTCTATGGCAAGGCTTGTCATCGAGGCAGATCACAAGGACATCCTGTTCCCGAAGCACCTCCAGACACCGCCCGACTCGCCGGTATTCAAGCTCACTCATACCGGTATTAAGGATGAGTTCCGTTAACTCCCCCGGCTCCTCTGCCAGAAGCACCCGGAACAACTGGTGCCTGCTCGATACGTCCCGTGAATGCACTTCCGGCTCAAAACCCTGGTCTGAGAGCAGCGCCTTTATCCTGCCCGAGGTGGAGCCGCTGCCTTTGAGCTGCAGGATTTCCGGGGCATTTTGGCCGGCACTGGAGCTGATCACCACCACGCTTTTGTACTGCTTGCCCCAGATCATCCGTGCAGGCCCTGAGCCGGCTTGTTCCCGGGACTGGATGTTGTCCGCATCGCAGGAGACAAATAACACTGGAAGTTTGCTCATTTGCCTTCTCCTAAAAATCCGCAATCATCGCCGGGGCTTATCGCCCCAGCTTTTTCGCCGACTGCCCGCCAATGCCGAAATGTTGCTTGGGCATCTCGTTGAGAATGACGCGCACACTTTCAACCGGCGCTCCGAGGGAACGGACAATGGCGTCGGTTACCTCGTGGATCAGCATCTCCTTTTGCTCGTCGGTACGACCTTCCAGGATGTTGATTTGGGCAACGGGCATATAACCTCCTTATTCGAACCGGGCCGTGACAGTACCCAGCCCCTGGTAGCGAACGCTGATGTTATCTCCGGCTTCCACCGCAATTGCCGCTGTGATTCCGCCGGTCATAATAAAAGTACCGGCCGGAATGTGTTCACCGCGCTCAGCCAGTAGGTTAGCAAGCATGGCAACGCTAGACGCCGGATGGCCCAGCACAGCAGCACCAGCGCCCACGTCTACCACTTCACCGTTCTTTTCCACCACCACTCCTAGGGTTTTAAGGTCTAGATCGGCCAAGTTCGCCATAGTGCCACCGGTGATAAACCGGCTGGAGGAGGCGTTGTCAGCCACCACGCTCACCAGGTCGAACTTGAAGTTCTCGTAGCGGGAGTCGATCACTTCCACCGCCGGGATCACGAAGTCGGTGGCGGCCAGGACGTCACCGATATGGCAACCGGGGCCATGCAGGGGCGCCTTGGTCACGAAGGCGATTTCGGCTTCGATTTTCGGATGAATCAGTTCCTTGGTATTGACCACACCGCCATCCGGCACGCTGAAGTAATCTGCCAGGAAGCCGTAGATCGGGGTTTCCACGCCCATCTGGGCCATCTTGGCCCAGGAGGTCAGGCCCATTTTCATGCCCACAACCTTGTTTCCACGCTCTTCCTTGCGACGGCGGATTTCCCACTGCACGTCGTAGGCGTCTTCAAAGGTCATGTCCGGATAATCATTGGTGACCTTGGTGATATCGCGGGCGTTCAATTCGGCGTTTTCTACGTGCTCGGCCAGGGCCAGCATCTGGTCATTGTTTAGTGTCTTACTCATGCTTTTTGCTCCTCTTGCGCCTTCAGCAGATCCAGCGCCACGTCCACGATCATGTCTTCCTGGCCACCCACCATCCGGCGTTTGCCCAATTCAACGAGAATATCCACAGTCTTCAGGCCATACTTCTGCGCCGCCACTTCGGAATGGCGCAGGAAGCTGGAGTACACGCCAGCGTAGCCCAGGGCCAAGGTTTCACGGTCAACGCGAACCGGGCGGTCCTGCAGCGGCCGTACGATGTCGTCGGCCGCGTCCATCAGGGCGTACACATCAGTACCGTGGTTCCAGCCCAGCTTGTCGAAAGCGGCAATGCACACTTCCAGCGGTGCGTTACCGGCGCCGGCGCCCATGCCAGAGAGGCTGGCGTCGATGCGGTCACAGCCTTCTTCCACTGCGACGATGGAGTTGGCCACCCCCAGCGCCAGATTGTGGTGGGCGTGGATGCCCGTTTTGGTTTCCGGTTTCAGAACATCCTTCAGGGCCCGGAAGCGGTCCCGGATGTCGTTCATGTTCATGGCACCGCCGGAGTCCACCACGTACAGGCAGGTGGCGCCGTAGTCTTCCATCATCTTCGCCTGTTCAGCCAGGCCCTGCGGGGTCTGCATGTGGCTCATCATCAGGAAGCCGACGGTGTCCATGCCCAGCTTTCTTGCGTGCTCGATGTGCTGTTTGGAGACATCGGCTTCGGTGCAGTGAGTGGCGACACGAACAATGCGGGCACCGGCTTTGTAGGCGTTGTCCAGGTCGTGGACGGTACCGATACCGGGCAGCAGCAAGGTGGCAATCTGGGCGTGTTCCACCACTTCGGCCACGGCTTCGATCCACTCCAGGTCGGTGTGGGCGCCAAAGCCATAGTTAAAGCTGGAGCCTTGCAGGCCGTCGCCGTGGGCGACTTCAATGCTGTCGACTTTCGCCTTGTCCAGGGCCCGTGCGATGTCCTGCACGTTCTTGATGGAGTACTGGTGACGAATGGCGTGGCTGCCGTCTCGCAGGGTCACGTCGGAGATGTAGAGTTTTTTACCGGGGTTAAAGGTCATGGTTCGGTCCTCCTCAGTTGACCAGCGATTCGGCGATGCGCTCGGCGGTACCGAGGGCGGCGGAGGTCATGATGTCCAGGTTGCCGGCGTACGCGGGCAGGTAATGGGCTGCGCCTTCCACTTCCAGGAAGATGGAGGTTTTCAGGCCACTGAAGCGGCCGAGACCCGGGACGTTCATGGGCTGGTCTTCAGGAATGACGTCGAACTGGACTTTCTGCTTGAGGCGGTAGCCCGGCACGTAGGACGACACGGCTTGCACCATTTCTTCGACGGAGGCTTCCACTTCCGCCTGGTCAGCGGCATCCGACAGCACGTACACGGTATCGCGCATCAGCAAGGGCGGCTCAGCCGGGTTCAGGATGATGATGGCCTTGCCCTTCTGGGCGCCACCGACCACTTCGATGGCCTTGGAGGTGGTTTCGGTGAACTCGTCGATGTTGGCGCGGGTGCCGGGGCCAGCGGACTTCGAAGAGATGGAGGCTACGATTTCGGCGTAGTGCACCTTCGCCACGCGAGATACAGCCGCGACCATAGGAATCGTAGCCTGGCCACCACAGGTGACCATGTTCACGTTACCTTCGTTCAGGTTCTGCTCCAGGTTCACTACCGGCACGCAGTAGGGGCCGATGGCCGCCGGCGTCAGGTCCACAATCTTGATGTTTTCTTTGTGGCCACGCAGCAACACTTCGTTGTGCATGTGGGCACCGGCGGAGGTGGCATCAAACACGATGTCGATGTCGGCAAATTCCGGCATTTTCACCAGGCCGTCCACGCCTTCGTGGGTGGTGGCCACGCCCATACGAGCGGCACGGGCCAGGCCGTCGGATTCCGGGTCGATACCGACCATGGCGCCCATTTCGATGTTCTTGCCGTTACGCAGGATCTTGATCATCAGGTCGGTGCCGATGTTGCCCGAGCCGATGATCGCTGCTTTGATTTTCTTGATCATAATCTTGTCCTCGTTTGGTCCGGATCAGACAAAGCGCACAGAGGCGCTGCCAATCCCGCCAAGGTCCACACGCATGGTGTCACCGGCTTTCACCGGCTCCAGCGGTACCAGGGAGCCCGACAGGATGACTTCACCTGCCTTCAGGGAAATACCAAACTCGCCCAGGGTGTTGGCCAGCCAAGCCACGCAGTTCACTGGAGAGCTCAACGCGGCTGCGCCGGCGCCGGTGCTGATAATGGAACCGTTCTTCTCCACCACCATGCCGCAAGTCACCAGGTCAACATCCCGAGGGGAGACCGCGTTGTCACCCAGCACAAACAAACCGCAGGAAGCGTTATCAGCGATGGTGTCCTGAATGGCGATCTTCCAGTCCTGAATGCGTGAATCGACGATCTCGAAACACGGTATTACGCATTCGGTGGCCGCCAGCACGTCGGCATTGGTCACGCCGGGGCCGGCCAGATCTTTCTTCAGGATGAAGGCAATCTCTCCCTCAGCCCTTGGCGCAATCAGCCGGTCGCTGATGGGCACGGCTTCTCCACTGTTAAACACCATGTCGTCGGTCAGGTAACCGAAATCGGGCTGGTGTACATTCAGCATGTTCATCACCGCCTTGCTGGTGACGCCGATCTTTTTGCCAATTACCCGGGCACCGGCTTGCTGCCGGCGCTCAAGCATGCGCAGGGAGATGTGGTAGGCATCCTCGATGCTGATGTCTTCGCCACGGCTGGTCAGCGGGGAGACTGCTTCCCGCTTGACCATGGCTTCGTAGAGTTCGTCGCCGAACTGCTGGATTTTTTGCTTATCCATTATTTGTCTCCGGCAGCGGCTTGATCCGCTTCGTTCAGGAAATCGTCAACCAGACGGGCAAACCGGGAGGCGTGTTCAATCTGTGTCCAGTGACCGCAGCGGCCGAACACATGCAACTGGGCACGATCAATCAGCTCAGCCAACTTATATGAGGCTTCCAAGGGAATCACTTCGTCTTCGCGACCGTGGATAATCAGGGTTTCGTGCTGAAGGGCACGGATGTCATCCTCGTTGCTTGCCAAGTTGTCGACCCAGCGCTGGCGCGGGGCCGGAAACATGGCGGCAAAGGATTCCTGAAAGCCGGGGCGAACGCTTGCCTGGTAACGCATTTCTGCCAGTTCGTCGGTCAACAGCCCCTTGTTGAAGGCAAATACGTCCATCAACCGGCGCATGGTTTCCAGCGAGGGCTGGTAACCCCAGACTTCATCCAGGCCTTTGGTGATCGGAAAGCTGACCCCGGCAGAGCCCATCAGCACCAGACGGCGAACGCGCTCTGGATGCTCGATGGCCAACGACAATGACAGACCACCCCCGAAGGAGTTGCCCACCAGATCGACCTGATCAAGCCCCAGCTCGTCCATAACACCGATGGCGTGTTTTACCCAACGCTCACGGTTATAGATCTTGTCTTCCGGGCGCTCGCTGTAACCAAAGCCGAGCATGTCTGGCGCAACCACACGGCGGTGTTTGGCCAGCTCAGGAATCACCAGGCGCCAGTTGGCCCAGGCGGTTACCCCGGGGCCGGAACCGTGAATCATCATCAAGGGGAAGCCACCTTCGCCGTGATCGTGCACATTGGTCCGGTAGCCGGCCGCGGTGATCTCACGCCCGATTTCAGGGCTGTCTACAGGTACGTTCATGGCTACCTCACAGTTTGATACAGATGTTTTTGGTTTCAGTGTAGAACTCCAGACCATGCACGCCGCCCTCACGACCAATCCCTGATTGTTTGGCGCCGCCGAAGGATGTGCGCAGATCACGCAGGAACCAGGAGTTCACCCACGCCAGACCAACTTCCATCTGTTCCGCCACGCGGAGA
>Ga0207899_1000046_pt1 | contig 71071 bp, 65 predicted proteins | sample MalvirmetaMSP134_FD_184235 | JGI IMG/M metagenome (GOLD analysis project Ga0207899, IMG submission 184235) | Marine viral communities from the Deep Pacific Ocean - MSP-134 (SPAdes) | ecosystem: Environmental > Aquatic > Marine > Oceanic | place: Pacific Ocean | collected 2011-06-28
CCGCCTCATCAAACAGGCCGGATATACGGGCGCAAACCTGTCCCTGACATCCAACGCTGAGACCTTGCAAACGGGGAGGAGACCATATACGGATTAGCGAAGCGTAATCCGACAAAGCCGACCTCAGACCCCAGCCTCAACAATCCGCACCATAGGATCATTCCTGCTCTCGGGTATCCGAAGCCGACCATAAAAATCCACCGGATTATGAACCATCACCGACTCGAATCCGCAGCCCGTAAAATGGTCCGCCGCCTGCCGATCATCCTCGAAATGAAAGCTCACATCACTGCGCGTGACCGTGCCAAGCACTCCACCCAGGGCTTTCAGGCCGCCGCGTAACAGCGGCTGGGTAGGCCTCAGGTAGCTTTCGGACAGGTAGATCGAGCCGGGGCGATCCTGCATCAGGCCGGCCAGGCGCTGCCAGAACCCGGAGATGACCGGTAGTGAGAAGTAGCTGGTCAGGCCTTCGGTGATGACAATCACCGGTTCCTGATTGTTGAACGTTCGCGCCATCACGGTTTCCAGCGAATGGTCTCCAGAGGTCGACAGAATATCGATGGGCATTACCTGATGGCGGGCGCCCAGGTGGCCGGATAGCAGCAGCCGGGAGGCTTTGCGGGTGGCCATGTCCGGCAGGTCGGCTTCGGCCATGTGGATCTGTGGGTATTTTTCACGCAGGCGGATGCCGCGGGGCGACATGCCGCAGGCGATTTCCAAAATCTGGGTGGCGCCGCGATCAATGGCCTGTTCGATCAGGTGATCAATGATCAGATGGCGCTGCAGCAGGAAGGTACGAAGGTTACCCCCTACCATCGCCTTGCTGGCAGCTTCGAAGGGGGTCATCAGGTGGTACAGCCACTTTCCCTGGTCGGTGGCCAGTATGTCATCGGACAGCCCGTGCCGGTGCCAGACGGCACCGGTGTACAGGGCGGTGAAGCTTATGCCGGTGCTGTCCTTTACCGATCTGTCTTTAACGGTTCGGCGTTTCATCAAGGTTTCCCCAGGCTTCTCCCTTGCCGGGCAGTACCAGGTTCAGGAAGATAGCCGCCACGGCGCACAGGGCAATGCCTTCCAGATTGCCAATCGCCATGCCACCGATGCCGAATACCAGGGTAATGGCAACGATCACCAGGTTACGGGCCTGGGACAGGTCCACCTGGTGGCGAATCAGTGTGTTCAGGCCTACTACCGCAATAGAGCCGAATAGCAGGCACAGAATGCCGCCCATGACGGGTACCGGTATGGTCTGCAATGCTGCGCCGAATTTGCCCACGAAAGCCAGCACAATGGCAATGCCGGCGGCCCAGATCATCACCTTCGGGTTGAAGTTGCGGGTAAGCATTACGGCGCCCGTCACCTCAGAATAGGTGGTATTGGGCGGTCCGCCAAGGGCGGCTGCGGCGCTGGTCGCCAGGCCGTCGCCCAGCAGGGTGCGGTGCAGGCCGGGCTTCTTCAGGTAGTCCTTGTGGGTGACGCTGCCGATGGCCAGGATGTCGCCGATGTGTTCAATGGCTGGCGCAATGGCCACCGGCACCATGAACAGGATGGCGCTCATGCTGAAGGCCGGCGCGACAAAATTGGGGGCCGCGAACCAGGGGGCGTTGGTGATGGGGGACAGGTCAACGATACCCACAATGGCGGATAGGACGTAGCCCACCACAATGCCGAACATGATGGGAATCAGGCGAAAGATGCCCTTTGCCCAGACCGACATCACCAGGGTGACTGCCAGCGAGATCATGGCAATCCAGATGGCGGTGTCGTAGGGAATCAGCTGGGTGGAGCCATCACCGGTGCGGCCAGAGGCCATATGCACCGCCACCGGCGCCAGGCTGAGGCCGATCACCATGATCACCGGGCCGATGACCACTGGCGGCAGCAGACGGGTGATGAAGCCGGTGCCCCGGGCCCGCACCAGCCCACTGAGAACGATATAAAGAATACCCGCCGCCATCAGGCCGCCCAGGGTTTCTTCCAGGCCGAACCGGCCTTTTGCGGCCAGAATGGGGGCGATAAAGGCGAAGGACGAGGCCAGGAAGATGGGAATCTGGCCGCCGGTCACGATGTGGAAAATCAGCGTGCCGATGCCGGCGGTGAACAGCGCCACGTTCGGGTCCAGCCCGGTGATCAGTGGCATCAGCACCAGTGCGCCGAAGGCCACCAGTAGCATCTGTGAACCGGCAATGGCCTGCTTCCAGACCGGGTCGTTGGTGTGGTCCTGCATGCTTAAACGTCCTTCTGCTTGGTGCCGAAAATCTTGTCGCCTGCGTCGCCCAGGCCCGGAAGAATGTAGCCCTTGTCGTTCAGGCCATCATCAATGGAAGCGGTGTAGATGGACACGTCCGGGTGCTTTTCCAGCACCCTTTGCACGCCTTCTGGTGCGGCCACCAGGATCAGAGCGCGGATTTCTGTGCTGCCGGCTTTCTTGAGCAGATCGATCGTGGAGATCAGCGAGCCGCCGGTGGCCAGCATGGGGTCGACGATCATGGACATCCGCTGGTCCAGTTCACCGACGAGCTTCTCGAAATAGGTGCTGGCTTCCAGGGTTTCTTCGTTGCGGACCTGACCCACCACACTGACCCGGGCACCGGGTATCAGGCTCAGGACGCCGTCCAGCATGCCCAGACCGGCGCGAAGAATCGGCACGATGGTGATCTTCTTACCCTGAATCTGCTCGATGGTCACCGGCCCGGCCCAGCCTTCAATGGTTTTGGGCTGGAGCGAGAAATCCTTGGTGGCTTCATAGGTCAGCAGCGCTCCCACTTCCTGCGCCAGTTCCCGGAAGTTCTTGGTGCTGATTTCGGCACGGCGCATCAGGCCGAGTTTATGGCGGATCAGCGGATGTTTTACCTCGTGAATGGGCATGAGCGTACCTTTTAATCAATCGTTATCGGTCGTCTTTCGGACAGTGTCGAACTGCGGCTGGGCGCAAAGGCACCCGCAAGGGCGCAAGGATACCGCATCTGAAAAGGAGCGTCAGGCTACAGGTCAAGAAATTCCTTGAGTACTGGTACGGATATTGCGATAGCCAGTGAAAACGGGCCCGTTGTGTCAAAAAAACGACCGGCCCTGTTGGTAACAAACCGCCTTTCGGAGACTTTTCCGGCATGGATCGAGCGTTAGCCCTCAGCAGTGTCAAATCCCTGACGCGGGGAAATATTGGTATACCCGTGATGCTGATGGGTCTGCTGGGCATGATGATTCTGCCCATGCCGACCTTTCTGCTGGACGTGTTCTTCACGTTCAACATCACGCTGTCCATGGTCATTCTGCTGGTCTGTGTCTATGCGTTGCGGCCGGTTGAGTTTGCGGCTTTCCCCACGGTTCTGCTGGTTGCCACGCTTTTCCGGCTGGCCCTGAACGTGGCCTCGACCCGGGTGGTACTGCTGAATGGCCATGAGGGCGGGGATGCGGCCGGTCAGGTTATCGAGGCTTTCGGTGCGGTGCTGATTGGCGGCAACTATGCCGTGGGCCTGATTGTATTCGCCATTCTGATGATCATTAACTTCCTGGTAGTCACCAAGGGTGCCGGCCGGGTGTCGGAAGTCAGTGCGCGCTTTACCCTTGATGCCATGCCGGGCAAGCAGATGGCCATTGATGCGGACCTGAACGCGGGGCTGATCAACCAGGAAGAGGCCAAGGCCCGCCGCTCTGAAATCGCCCAGGAAGCGGATTTTTACGGTTCCATGGATGGTGCCAGCAAGTTCGTGAAGGGCGATGCCATTGCCGGCCTGCTGATCCTGGCCATCAACATCATTGGTGGTGTGGCCATTGGTATGATTCAGCACGGGCTGGATTTCGGCACGGCCATGCAGAACTACGCGCTACTGACCATTGGTGATGGTCTGGCGGCGCAGATTCCTTCACTGCTGCTGGCTACCTCTGCGGCGATCATGGTTACCCGCGTAACCTCCAGCCAGGACATGGGTGGCCAGATTCTGCAGCAGATGTTTACCGCGCCCAAGGCTATCGGCATTGCGGCTTTCATTCTGATTCTGCTGGGTCTGATTCCGGGCATGCCCCATGTGGCGTTTCTGGGGCTGGGTACCATTGCAGCGGTTATTGCCTGGTACATATGGAAAAAGGACCGGCAGACCGTTGAAGAAGAAACCGTCGTGCCCGCCCGCAGTGGCGGCGCCCGCCCCGCCGGACGGGATATTTCCGCCGACGACGCCCAGGGCCAGTTGCCCGCCCCGGGTGAAACCCGCGAGCTGGGCTGGGACGATGTGTCCACCGTCGACATCGTGGGCCTGGAAGTTGGCTACCGACTGATTCCACTGGTGGATAAATCCCAGGGCGGGCAACTGCTGAGCCGCATCAAGGGCGTACGCAAGAAGCTGTCCCAGGATCTGGGCTTCCTGATGCCCTCGGTTCATATCCGCGACAACCTCGACCTGATGCCCAACGTCTACCGCATTACGCTGATGGGTGTGACTATCGCCGAGGCGGAGATTCACCCGGACCGGGAGCTGGCCATCGATCCCGGGCAGGTGTTCGGGAAAATAGAGGGCATCGAAGGCAAGGATCCGGCTTTTGGTCTGGACGCCAGCTGGATCGAGCCAGACAAGAAAGATCAGGCCCAGACTCTGGGTTACACCGTTGTGGATGCCAGCACCGTGGTGGCCACCCATCTCAATCAGATTCTGCAGAAGCACGCCCATGAGCTGCTGGGGCACGAGGAAGTGCAGAAATGGCTGGACCAGCTGGAGAAAATCTCGCCCAAGCTGGCCGAGGAGCTGGTGCCCACCACCGTGTCCATCAGCGTATTGCTGAAGGTGCTGCAGAACCTGTTGAAGGAAGAAGTGCCGATAAGAGATATGCGTTCGATTGCCGAAGCCGTCGTCAATGTGCATCCCCGCAGCCAGGACCCGAAAGTTCTGACCACCATGGCTCGCCAGGCACTGCGCCGGATGATCATTCAGAGCATTTGCGGCAACGAAAGCGAGATTCCGGTGATCACCCTCGATCCGGATCTGGAACAGTTATTGCTGAAGAGCGTTCAGCAGAGTCAACAATCCGGCGGTCAGGATGATATCGGGCTGGTGTTGGAGCCCAATATGGTCGAGAAGCTGCAACGATCTCTCAGAGAAAGCGTTCAGCGGCAGGAGATGCTGGGCAAGCCCGCCATCCTGCTGGTTTCCGGCCCGCTCAGGCCGGTTCTGGCAAGGTTTGCCAGCTACGGTGTCGAGCGCCTGCACGTTCTGTCGTATCAGGAAGTGCCGGATAACAAGCAGATAACAATTGTGGCGTCCGTCGGCCAGTAATGACGACGGTTCACGTAGTGGCCGGCTAGAAATACCGCCGGCCCTGGAGGAAGGTTCATCATGAAAGTAAAACGGTTTTTTGCCCAGAGCATGTCGGAGGCGCTTCGCCAGGTTCGTGACCAGATGGGGGAAGACGCGGTGATTCTCTCCAACCGGCGGGTGGATGGCGGCGTTGAAATCGTCACGGCCCTGGACTACGACGAAAATATGGCGCGTCAACGCCTTGGCGATGCGGCCAAAGAGGCCACCAATGGGTCACGCCTGGCCGAGTTGCAGGCAGAGCAGCACCGTAAACTGGAAGCAGAGCTGAACCGTTCCCGTGACCGCATCCGCGAAGTCCGCGACGGCCAGTCGGAGCAGGGCACAGCAGAAAAGCGGAAGCCTGCACCCACCGATGAATTCGCCAGGGCCTACCCCGAATCGAATGCTGATTCCGGCAGTGACTTCGCTGATGACCGCTATTCCGGTGAGCTGGCCCAGATGCGCGCCGAAATTAGCTCGCTCAGGGATATGATGAGCGCCCAGCGCCAGGGGCAGGGTGACAGCGCCCGTCGTGATGGCAGCAGGCCGGACGCCGCCGAAGCAAAACCCGCTATCAGCGCGGTACAGCAGCGTCTGTCCGAACGGCTTCAGGAATTTGGTCTGGCGGCGGAACTGTCGGGCAGCCTGGCCCGGCGTCATCGTGAAGGCAGGCTGGAAGATGGCTGGAAGCAGAGCCTGAAACTTCTGGCGGCCGGCCTGAAGACGTCCCGGGGCGAATGGGCCAGCGAAGGGGGTGTTTACGCGCTGGTTGGGCCCACCGGTTCCGGCAAGACCACCACCATTGGCAAGCTTGCGGCCCACTACGTGCTGCGCCATGGCCCCGAGTCGCTGGCGCTGGTGACCACTGATCGCTACCGGGTTGCGGCCCATGAACAGCTTTTTGTATTTGGCCGCATCCTTAATGTCCCGGTGCGGGTGGTTGATGAACGCCATTCACTGGATGATATTCTGGATGAGCTGTCGGACCGGCACCTGGTTCTGATTGATACCGCAGGACTGACCAGCTCGGACAAAGGCTACGAGGAACAGCTCAATGAACTCGCCCGCAGTCACCACCAGATCAAGACCCATCTGGTTGCATCAGCCACCAGTCAGCCGCGGATTATGAAATCGGTCTGGCATTGCTATAAGATGGCAAATCTTGCAGGTTGCGTGGTGACCAAAACCGATGAGGCGCTTACTCTGGGAGAGGCTCTGGGATTCGTCATGGAGACTGGTCTGCCCGTGGCGTACTACACTGACGGACAGAAAATCCCGGAAGACCTGCACCATGCACAGGCAGTTCCCCTGGTGCGCATGGCCGTGGAAAGGCTGAAGAAACTTCAGCAGCAGGCCCCGGTCGCAGTCTAGGAACAGCGATACGCAAACAGTATTCTAATTACAAAACAGTGACCTCGCTTTTCAGAGGCAAGAGACCAGAGTCAGTATGAGCAGACCACACCCGGTTCAGGTAATTGCGGTAACAGGCGGCAAAGGGGGCGTTGGCAAAAGCAACGTATCAGTCAACCTGGGTATTGCGCTGTCCCAGATGGGGCGCCGGGTGGTGCTGCTGGATGCGGACCTGGGCCTTGCCAACATCGATGTGCTGCTCGGTATTACCGCCAACCGCAATATCCAGGACGTTATTTCCGGTGAGTGCGACCTGCGCGACGTTCTGGTCAACGGCCCCGGCGGCATCAAGATCGTACCGGCCTCGTCCGGTACCCAGCGAATGACCCAGCTGTCTACCCTTGAACACGCCGGGCTGATCAATGCCTTCAGTGAGCTTGGTGATCAGATTGATGTGTTGATTGTCGACACCGCCGCCGGCATTTCGGAATCCGTTGTGAGTTTCCTTCGAGCCTCCCAGGAGCTGCTGCTGGTGGTCTGTGACGAACCCACCTCGATTACCGATGCCTACGCACTCATCAAGCTGATGAACCGCGATTACGGCACCAACCGTTTCCGAATTCTGGCCAATCAGGTTCGCAACGAACAGGAAGGGCGCCACCTGTTCGAGAAACTCACCCGCGTGACCGAGCGGTTCCTTGATGTAGCGCTACAATATGTTGGTATGGTGCCCTACGACGAAGCGGTCAAGAAAGCCGTCCAGCGGCAAAAAGCGGTTCTGGATGCCTACCCCCGGGCCAAGGCATCACTGGCGATCAAGGCGCTTGCCGAGAAGGTTGACCACTGGCCGCTACCGTCCTCCCCCAGAGGCCATCTGGAATTCTTTGTGGAGCGGCTCGTCGAAGTCTGATTTTGGTCCTGTCACCGAGTAACTGGATACATGACATTGGCGAAAGAACTTGGAATCTACAAGAGAACCGGAAACGGCGGCCCTTCAGCGCTTGTTGAGGAGCACGCGCCTCTGGTCAAGAAAATTGCCCTTCACCTGATGGCCCGTCTGCCTCCCTCGGTTCAGCTGGAAGATCTGATGCAGGCCGGCATGATGGGTCTGCTGGAAGCGTCCCAGCGATATACGTCTACCAAGGGCGCCACCTTTGAGACCTACGCCGGCATTCGCATCCGTGGTGCCATGGTGGACGAGATCCGCAAAGGCGACTGGGTTCCCCGTTCGGTTCACCGTAATGCCCGCCGTATTTCCAGTGCCATCAAGGTTGTCGAGGACCGTCTAGGTCGCGAAGCCCAGGACTGGGAAGTGGCGGAAGAGATGGGGCTTGATATCAATGACTATCACGCCGGGCTGAGTGATGCCAACAGCGGACGACTTTTTAGTCTTGATGAGCTCAATGAATCCGGCGACCTGCCGATAGACGAACAGAACGTGGGCGATAACCCGCTTGAAGGTCTGGCTTCGGCGAACTTCAAATCCAGCCTGGCGGGCGCGATCGATGATCTGCCCGAACGCGAGAAACTGGTGTTGAGCCTGTATTACCAGGAAGAGCTCAACCTTAAAGAGATTGGAGCGGTACTCGGTGTGAGCGAAAGCCGCGTCAGCCAGATTCACAGCCAGGCGGCGTTGCGCCTGCGCGGGCGGCTCGCAGACTGGCATCAGAAATAATGCTTTACATAAAGTAGCGGCTTTCCTAAACAGTGGCCTGCTAGACTGTCGACCAACCGCTGAATACGAATTCCGGGCATTGCTAACTGGAGGTCCCATTGGACAAAAACATGAAAATCCTGATCGTGGATGATTTCTCAACCATGCGACGGATCATCAAGAATCTGCTGAGAGATCTCGGTTTTAGTAACACCGATGAGGCAGATGATGGCAACACCGCTCTGCCGATGCTTAGAAGCGGCAAGTATGACTTTCTGGTGACGGACTGGAACATGCCCGGCATGTCAGGGCTGGACCTTCTTAAAGAGGTCCGGGCTGATGATGACCTGAAGACTCTGCCCGTGCTGATGGTAACCGCGGAAGCCAAGCGCGATCAGATCGTAGCCGCGGCGCAGGCCGGCGTGAATGGTTACGTGGTAAAACCGTTCACCGCAGCGGTTCTGAAGGAAAAGATCGAGAAGATCTTCGAACGGATCCAGTAACCAGAGGTCGGATGGCTCTATGAGCAAGCAAGAGACGGACGGTCAAGGGCTGGAGCCGGAGGCTAAGGCAAAACTTCAAAGCCAGGCTGAACAACTGCTCGAACAGGTAAATGCAGGTGATTACACCGCCGCCATGACGGTGATCAACGATCTGACCGAAGTAAGGGATCAGAGCCTTTACCGGGAAGTGGGCCGGCTGACCCGGAGCCTGCACGAGGCGATACGGAATTTCCAGATTGACCCGCGCAATGCCGAGCAGTCCGAGGCGCTGTCCAAAATGACTGACGCGTCTGACCGGCTTGAATACGTGGTGCAGATGACCAGCAAAGCGGCGAATCGCACCATGGACCTGGTGGAAGATGCGATGCCCCGGGCCAGCGCCATGCGCGACGAGGCGGCAGAGTTGCGGGACGAATGGCAGCGATTGCGTCGTCGGGAAATGAAACCGGCGGAATTCCGGGCCCTGTACAAACGGATCGACAGTTTTTTTGTAACCCTTAACGTTGATGCCAGTGCCACCTACGACAACCTGTCGGAAATACTGCTGGCTCAGGATTTCCAGGACCTCACCGGCCAGGTAATCCAGAAGGTGACGGCGCTGGTAAAAGAAGTGGAAGAACACCTCTTGAGCCTGGTGGTGATGGCCAGCCACGTTGATCAGATAACCGGAACGGTTTACGAACCCGGTCACGAAGAACGTGAACCGGAGTCGGCCGAGAAGGGCGTTGGCCCGCAGATCAAAGCGGACGAGCGGGAAGATGTAATGTCCGGGCAGGATGACGTAGATGATCTCCTGTCCAGCCTTGGTTTTTGAGTAAGAGGATAGCGCATGGCGTTGGATGCTGATGAAGAGATTCTGCAGGACTTCCTGATCGAGGCCGGCGAGATTCTCGAGAAACTGTCGGAAGAGCTGGTGGAGCTTGAGCGCCGCCCGGACGACAGTGATTTGCTGAACGCCATCTTTCGCGGCTTCCATACCGTCAAGGGCGGGGCCGGCTTTCTTCAGCTCGAAGCGCTGGTGAATTGCTGTCATTCAGCGGAAAACGTGTTTGACACCCTGAGAAACCACAAGCGCAAAGTGGATTCGGATCTGATGGACGTGGTGCTTGAGGCACTGGACCACGTCAACTCGATGTTCGAGCAGGTCCGGCAACAGGAAGAACCTACCCCGGCACCGGAAGAGCTGATCAGGGCCCTGGACAGACTCGCGGTGCCCGCCAGTGAAGACGAAGCCAAAGCCAGGCCTTCCGAGCCCGCGCAAGCTGCTGCAAAGGATGATGGCGAAAGCGACGATGGCGGAGACATCACCGACGACGAATTCGAACAGCTTCTTGACGCGCTGGAAGACGAGAAAAAAGAAACCGCCAGCAATAGCTCGGACGGGGATGAAATCTCCGACGATGAATTTGAGAGCCTGCTGGACGAACTGCACGGCAAGGGTCAATTCTCCGGCCCACCGGCGGTGGAAAAGCCAGCGACCAATGCCCCTGATTCCGGCTTGTCATCCTCCTCGAAGCACAGCGGCGACCCCGACCTGATCAGCGACGACGAGTTCGAGCGCCTGCTTGATGATCTGCATGGCAAGGGTGGCAGTCCCACGGAGGGCGCCGCGGCGAAACCTGAGGACAAGCCCGGCAAACCTGCCGGGAAGTCAGCGCCAAAATCGGCATCGAAGGCTGAACCTAAATCAGAGCCCAAGCCAAAGTCTGAGCCAAAGCCCGAACCCAAGCCCGAACCCAAGAAAGAAGCGACCACTGCGTCCCCCGCCATGCCTGCCAAGGACGCGGCGGCGCCAGTGGCGGAAACCTCAGTACGGGTGGATACCAAGCGCCTGGACGACATCATGAACATGGTGGGCGAACTGGTTCTGGTGCGTAATCGGTTGCAGCGCCTTGGCAGCGAAAGCGAAGACGAACACATGCACAAGGCGGTGTCCAACCTGGATGTGGTCACCACCGACCTGCAGTCTGCGGTTATGGCGACCCGTATGCAGCCGATCAAGAAAGTGTTCGGCCGCTTCCCGCGGGTGGTCCGTGACCTTGCCCGTAGCCTCAAGAAAGAAATCAATCTGGAGATGCACGGGGAGGAAACCGACCTCGACAAGAATCTGGTGGAGGCGCTGTCCGACCCGCTGGTTCACCTGGTGCGCAACTCCGTGGATCACGGCATCGAAGCGCCGGATGTCCGCGAGAAAGCCGGCAAACCCAGGCAGGGCAATGTCGTGCTGTCGGCAGAACAGGAAGGTGACCACATTCTGCTGTCGATCAGCGACGACGGTGCCGGCATGGACCCCAACGTGCTCAGGCGCAAGGCGGTGGAAAAAGGCATCTACGATCAGGACGCGGCGGATCGCCTGACCAACACCGAATGTTTCAACCTGATTTTTGCGGCGGGCTTTTCCACCAAGGACAAGATCTCCGATGTGTCGGGGCGGGGCGTGGGCATGGACGTGGTCAAAACCAAGATCAGCCAGCTGAACGGCCAGATCAGTGTGGAGTCCGAGCTGGGCAGGGGCTCGCGGATTCTGATCAAGGTACCACTGACCCTCGCTATCATGCCGACGCTGATGATCATGCTGGGCGAGCAGTCATTCGCGCTGCCGCTGGTTAACGTGGTGGAGATTTTCCACCTGGATCTGACCAAGAAGAACGTCGTTGACGGTCGTGAGTGTATTGTTGTCCGCGACAAGGTGTTCCCCCTTTTCCACATCAAGCGCTGGCTGGTCCGCAAGGGCGGTGAACCGGAGCCTGATAACGCCCATGTGGTGATTGTGGCCATGGGCACACGCCGCGTCGGCTTTGTCGTGGATCAACTGGTTGGCCAGGAAGAAGTTGTCATCAAGCCCCTTGGCCGGGCGCTTCAGGGCACCCCGGGAATGGCCGGGGCAACCATTACCGGCGACGGCCGCATCGCACTTATTATTGACGTTCCGAGTCTGCTCCAGCACTACGGTTAGCAACATGCCCGGACATAGGAGAAATGGATGACGGTTTCTGTTCTGGTCGTTGACGATTCAGGGTTTTTCCGCAAACGACTGACGGAAATCCTGACGGTATCGGGCCAGATCAAGGTGGTGGGTGTGGCAACCAACGGCCGTGAAGGCGTTGAGATGGCCGAAAAGCTCCGCCCCGATGTCATCACCATGGATTACGAGATGCCGGTAATGGACGGCATTTCGGCGGTGCGGGAAATCATGGCCCGGCGGCCGGTCCCTGTGCTGATGTTCTCCTCCCTCACCTATGAGGGCGCCCGCGTCACCCTGGATGCGCTGGAAGCCGGTGCGGTGGATTTTCTGCCGAAAAACTTCGAGGAAATTGCCCGGGACTCAAGCCAGCTCCAGAAGATACTGATCGACCGGATCCTCGATGTGGCGGGCAGCCGCCCGGGTGCAAAGGCACCGGCGCCGGAGAAACCGCCGGTCAGCCCCGCCGCGCCATCTCCCCGATCTGACAGGCCTGTCAGACCCCGCCCGACGGTTGCGCCTCCGGTAAAACCGACCCAACCGGAAGCGCCTCGCCCGGTCGTGCGCCGTGGGGCGGCGAAACGATACAGCGTGGTGGCCATTGGCACCTCCACCGGCGGGCCGGTGGCACTGCAACGGGTTCTGACCGGCCTGCCGGCGTCTTTCCCGGCGCCGCTTCTGCTGATCCAGCATATGCCCGCCAGTTTTACGCCGGCTTTTGCCGAGCGCCTGAACCGGTTGTGTCAGATTGAAGTGCGCCAGGCGGAAGACGGCGATCTGTTGAAGCCGGGGCTGGCATTGCTTGCGCCCGGCGGCAAACAGATGATTGTGGAGAACCGCGGAGGCCAGGGCCGTGTCAGGATCCTGCCCGGTGATGACCGCCTGCATTATCGGCCTTGTGTGGATGTCACCTTCGGGTCATTGGCCCGGGGATTTCCAGGAAAAACCTTGGGCGTGATCCTGACCGGCATGGGCGCGGATGGCAAAGAGGGCTGCCGCCTGATGAAGCAGAGCGGTTCGGATGTCTGGTCCCAGGATGAAAAGTCCTCGGTTATCTATGGCATGCCTATGGCGGTGGCCAAAGCGGGGCTGACCGACGAAGTTCTGTCCCTTGACGATATCTGTCCCCGGCTTGTGGAAGGGGTCTGCTGATGGACATTCTCAGCCTGCTGGGGATCATTCTCGCCTTTGTGGCGATCCTGGGTGGCAATCTGCTGGAAGGTGGTGCCCTCAGCTCGCTGTTTAACGGGCCGGCCGCGCTGATTGTGGTTGGCGGCACGCTGGCGGCGACGATTCTGCAGACCTCCTGGCCGTTGCTCAAACGTGCGGTTCGGCAGGTTCGCTGGGTGTTTTTTCCGCCCTACATCAGCCTGGAAGACGGTATTGGCAAGGTTATCGACTGGAGCGTTAAAGCCCGAAAACAGGGCCTTCTGGGATTGGAAGGGCTGGCCGAGAGAGAGCCGGAGCGCTTCGCCCGCAAGGGCCTGCAGCTGCTGGTGGACGGCTCCGAGGCGGAAACCATCCGCTCGATCATGGAAGTGGAACTGGAATCCCGGGAACAGCGGGATCTGGAGTCGGCCCGTGTATTCGAGGCCATGGGTGGTTACTCGCCCACCATCGGTATTATCGGCGCGGTCATGGGGCTGATCCAGGTGATGACCAACCTTGAAGATCCAGAGTCCCTCGGCAGCGGTATTGCCACGGCCTTTGTAGCGACCATTTACGGCGTGGCCCTGGCCAACCTGCTGTTTTTCCCCGTTGCCAACAAGCTCCGGGGAATACTCCGGGAACGAACCCGTTACGAAGACATGATGATCGACGGGATTATCGCCATTGCCGAAGGTGAGAATCCGAAATCCATCGAGCTGCGGCTAAAGGGCTTTTTGCAGTGATCCGGCGTCGCAGAATCCAGGATGACGACCTGCACAACAAGGAACGCTGGCTGATTTCCTATGCGGACTTCATAACGCTGCTGTTCGCCTTTTTCGTGGTGATGTACTCGGTGTCCTCGGTAAACGAGGGCAAATACAAGGTGCTGTCGGAGACCCTCACCGGCGTCTTTAACGCCCCCCAGCGTTCGTTGCAGCCCATCGAGGTGGGCCAGAATCCGCCGGCGGCCGGTATCGGGTCCGCAGAGGATGTCATTCAGCCAGAGGTGACGGAAGCGCCCCGCAATCCGGATATGGATGAAGCGGGCCGCACTGAAGCGTTGCGGGCGATGGCAGACAAGCTTGCACTGGAGTTTGACGAGTTGATCAACCAGGGCGTGGTTTCCGTTGAATCCAACGAAGCCTGGCTGGAGCTGAGCCTTCGCAACAGCCTGCTGTTTGGCAGTGGCGATGCCGAACCCCACTATGACGCCTTCGAGGTAATCGAAACCATCGCCTCGGTTCTGGAAAACCGGGACAACGCCATCCGGGTGGAAGGCTTCACGGATAACCGGCCAATCCAGACCAACGCCTTTCCCTCCAACTGGGAGTTGTCGGCGGCCAGGGCGGCGGCGGTTGTCCGGATGCTGGCGATGGAAGGCATAGACCCGGCACGCATGGCGGCAGTGGGATATGGCGAACACCAGCCAGTCGCCCGTAACGACACGGAAGAAGGGCGCCGCCGGAACCGCCGTGTCGTGCTTCTGATTTCCCGCGACGCCAGCATCCGTGGTGCGCTGAGATAGCCGTTGGTACGCGAGTTGGCACAATATCTGTATTTACCCTCCGTAAAATCCTGTAGTGGCAATTGCTTGCCGAAAAATCTTCAAGTTGGGCGGATGACAGCCGATAATTCTTTGTATGTTCCGGTTGTTCCGGAGCGGATCATTCCGGGGAGTAGACTGTGCGGATCTGGGCGGTAGCCAATCAGAAAGGTGGTGTGGGTAAAACAACCTCTGTGGTCGCACTGGGCGGGCTGCTGGCCGAGCGTGGCAAACGGGTACTGGTGGTGGATCTTGACCCCCACGGTTCCCTGACCAGCTGGTTCGGCCACGACCCCGACACCATCAGCCATAGTGTGTTTGATCTGTTCCAGCATCAGGGCAAAGTGCCGGAAGGGCTGCCGGCGCAGCTCATCACTGACACCGGCTGCGAGGGTCTGTCCCTGTTGCCGGCCAGTACGGCGCTGGCAACACTGGAGCGTAAGATGGTGGGCGTTGAGGGCATGGGACTGATCATATCCCGCGCGCTGGCCCAGCTTTGGGACGACTTTGACTATGTGTTGCTGGACAACACGCCGTCGCTGGGCGTGCTGATGGTGAATGCGCTGGCCGCGGCCCAGCACCTGATTATTCCGGTGCAGACCGAGTTCCTTGCCATCAAGGGGCTGGAGAGAATGCTCCATACTCTTGAGATGATCATGCGTTCCCAGAAAAATCCATTGTCCTATACCATCGTGCCGACACTTTTTGACCGTCGTACCCAGGCCTCGGTGAAAAGCCTGAATCAGCTGCGCAAGAGCTATCCGGACAGTCTCTGGCGTTTCGCCATTCCCGTGGATACCCGGTTCCGTGACGCCAGTCAGGCGGGGGTGACGCCGTCCGCTTTTGATTCCGAAACCCATGGAGTGCGCGCGTACGCCCGCCTGCTCAATGATCTGACGGAAGCGGCCAGCGTCCGTCCGGAGCGTCGTCGTCATGGCTGAAAGAAGGGCCGACAGAAAATTGACAGAGGTGGCCAGCCCCAGCTCGGCCCTGGCCAGTTATCTTGACGAGCTGCTCCACACCGCGACGGATTCGGCGGTGGACGTTGAGGGCTGGCCGGTTGAACCAGAGACCCGCCCCGCCGAGCCTGTTCCGCCAGAGCCAGAGCCAGAGCCAGAGCCAGAGCCAGAACCAGAGCCAGAACTCGTTGCAGCACCGGAGCCGCCGGAAGAGGCACCGCCCGGCCGCCCGGAATGGTCACATAAGCCGTTTGAGTGCCTGATTTTTACCGTGGCAGGATTGAAGCTGGCGGTGCCGCTCATTCTGCTGGGGGCTATTCATCGAATCGATGAACCGGTGAAACCGATCCCCGGCAGCCCGAAATGGTATATGGGTATGAGGCCGGGCCGTGATCGCAACCTGCGGGTGGTTGATTCCGCCGAGTGGATCATGGCCGGTCGCGCCCCGGCGGACGCTCGCGAGAACTACCAGTTTATTATCCGCCTGGACAAGAGCGAGTGGGGGCTGGCCTGTGATGACGTGGCCCAGTCGTTTACCCTCAAGCCGGACCAGGTGCGCTGGCGCACGGCCCGTAGCAAGCGGCCATGGCTGGCGGGTACCGTGATTGACCATATGTGTGCGCTGATTGATGTGCGTACCATGGCGGATCTGCTGGTGCGTGCAGAACGCGAGCACCACCTGGATCTGAGCTGATCCGATTGATCGCCGGCAGCGCCTTGCGCTACTGGCACGGTTTGTGCCCTGAACTATAGTAATGGGCACTGATGATGTTTTTTTGACGATCAGGTTGCCCGCCGGGCAGCCGTACAGGAGAGAAGGTTATGGCATCCCCGAGCGGACAACAGAAGCAGGCTCATGATGATCAGGTACTGCAGTACGTGACCTTCAGGCTGGATGATGAAACCTACGGCATTGACGTAATGCAGATCCAGGAAGTGTTGCGGTACACCGAGATTGCTCCCGTGCCTGGTGCGCCGGATTACGTGCTTGGCATTATCAATCTGCGGGGCAATGTTGTAACGGTTATCGATACCCGTCGACGCTTCGGGCTGGCAGACGCCGAAGTGACGGATTCCACCCGCATTGTGGTGATGGAGTCGTCCAATCAGGTCATGGGTATTCTGGTGGATTCAGTGGCCGAGGTGGTTTACCTCAAGGCTAGTGAAATCGAGACTGCTCCAAACGTGGGTAACGAGGAAAGTGCCAAGTTTATCCAGGGTGTGTGTAACAAGAACGGCGAACTGATCATTCTGGTTGAGTTCGACAAGATGCTGTCAGACCACGAGTGGGCTGAAATTTCCGGACTGTAAGAAGGGCCTGAGGGCCTGAGCAGACCGAAGATGGACGTCCCCGTGGTTCCAAAAACGAGGACGTTCGTAATGACTGAAATTCTGATTTCACAGGCTCCGTGGCTGCTGACCGCTGGCATTCTCTGCCTGATGTTTGCCCAGGCCGTGTTGGCTCGCCGACAGATCGGCAAACTTCGCGAAGAGCTGAAACAGCGATGTGAAGACCTGGGGCGAGAGATTCATGCAACCGCAAGCGGCAGCATGGGGATGGGCCAACGAGTGGTTGGCTGCGAACGCCAGTTGCACGAACTGCGCGGCACCCTGGACGAAATGCGCCAGAATGACCCCCTTAGGATTTCCTACGACGAAGCGTCCCGCCTGGTGGACCTGGGTGCGGATATTGACGACCTGATGAATACCTGTGGTATCTCCCGACCGGAAGCCGAGCTGGTGTCTGCCTTGCGCAAACGCCAGGTCGCCTGATTTCCGGAAAGAAGACCTGCTTCCTAGTTGCGATCAGGTTTGCCGTGGGTGTTGCGTTGGAGGGAGCGGCCCGCGTCCTCGGGTTTCCGCCCCTCCAGATTGAAGGCAAAGGCCAGAATCTCTGCGATAACCCGGTAAAGGGTTTCCGGAATTTCCTCGTTCAGGTCCAGCCGGGCCAGAATGCCGGCGAGCTCGGCGTTTTCATAAAGCGGCACACCGTGTTCACGGGCAATCCGGATAATTTCTTCCGCCAGCTCATGAGTCCCCGTGGCCGCAATGGTGGGGGCCCGCTCACCGTCGTATTTCAGCGCGACTGCCGCCGGAGATGGCGGTCTCTGGTTGCTGCCTGTCATGCCCGTGTATCCACCAGTCGATGTTCAAGTTGCGTGGTTGCGCCTTTGGGGATGCCTCGGCGGCACTCAAGGTCCACGACCTCCAGCCCCAGATCGGTGAGGCTCTTCCTCAGTTCCGGCAGCAGGTTGGTGGCCTGCTGAAGTGTCGCCTGTCTTTCCGCCCAGACCTGCGCCGATACCTGACCGAATCCCAAGGCCACATCGAAATGGAGGGGGCCCGCGTCGTCCAGGTTCATTGCCAATGACAGTTTCCATTCGGTTTTCTGCCCGCGGGCCCGCTTGTCGGATTCGTTCTCGCCGGTTTTTTCCTCAAGCCGCAGTTGCATCACCCTGGGCTCGTTGTTCTGGTTCAACCAGGGCAGGTCTACCACCAAGGTGTTATTCGGCGCTGGCGCATCGGCGGCGGTTCGGGTGGATAACACCTGGCTGTGGAGCTGGTTCACCGTGATCCGGTTCAATACCCCGGCGAGCAGACGTAGCATCTGACCAACGCCCGTGGGTTCGGCAGAAAACTGCGGCGCCTGGGCGGCGGCGGGATTCGGAAATTGCAGCGGCGACTGGATCAGCTCTGGTGTTGGAATGGGGGTGAGGCGGTTAAAGCTATTGAGATTCTGCCCCTGCTGCTGAAGCAGGCGGTCGATAATTCTGCCGATGGCGAGCTTCAGGTCCGCCGGCGGTGCTTCTGCGCTTCTGGCGGTGCGGGATTCCGCAAACAGCCCACTTTGCTCGACCCACTGCCGAATCTGGTTGGCCACCGCCGATTCCGGTGCCCGGGTAAAGGTTGCCTGCGGCGTGCCCAGTGGTGTCAGCGGTGACTGCAGGGGTGTCCGGCCATCAGAGGGAGCCGTTGCCGCCAGGGACTGGCGGGAGGGTAGCAGCGCTGCGAGCTGGTCGATGGCCTGCCTGACGCCCGGTGGTAAAGGCTGGCTGGCTCCGGCTAGCGGCAGTGCCGCCGGACGGGCGGCGGCCGTGTCGGTTTTTACGCCAGCGGTCAGGCTTGCCAGCACTTTGGCCAGGCCTGCGTCCAGGGATTGTTGCCAGGGCAGGCGCTGGGCCAGTGCCCGGGCGACGCTGGATTCCGCCGTGGGGGCCAGCTTGCCCATCAGTTGCAGCTCGTTGCCGGCGCGCATCACCTTCACCCAGTCACCGGTCTGCAGCAGCGTTTTACCGATGCTGGCATCGACCGTCAGGTTCTGGCCACGAATGTCCAGCAACAGTCGGCTGGCGCCGGAGGACTGCTGACTGACAATTTCCGCGACCCGGGCCAGCACGGTTTCCCGGTTGGCGATATTAAGCTGTGCAAGCTGGGCCCTGGCAGAGGTTGCGGTGCTGGCATCCGTTGCCTGGGTGCCGCCCGCGGCAGGGCCTGCGGGTTTCGGAACCCCGTCAGGATTGGGTGGTGTTGGCGGGCTAGCGTTCGGTACTTTCATGGTGTCTGAATTGATGCCTGATTAAAGTATTCCTCGGGCGCTTTCGTTATAATACCGCCCGCCGGCAGCAACTGCTTTGCCAGCTCAATGAATCAGTTCCGGGGCCCTAATGTCCGAGCCACTACTACAGGCTGTCGATCTACACTGTGAGCGGGACGATCGCACCCTTTTCCGGGATCTGTCTTTCTCCATACTGCCCGCTACCCTGACCCGTGTCGAGGGGCCCAACGGCTCCGGCAAGACCACGCTGCTCAGGGTGCTGGCCGGCCTTAATGACAATGCGGACGGGCAGATCCTCTGGCGGGGCCAAAACCGTCGTATCAATCGCGAATCCTTTCTACGCAACACTCTTTATATAGGTCATCGACCGGGCATCAAGCCCTTGCTGTCGCCCCTGGAGAATCTTGAAGCCTTGACCGCCGGTCGCACACCCCGGTCCCGGTCTGATCTGTTGCAGGCGCTGCGGGGTACGGGCCTGGCGGGCTTCGAGACGGTTCCCTGTCGCCGGCTGTCGGCCGGACAGCAGCGCCGGGTGGCATTGGCCAGATTGCTGATTGCCGATGAACCCCTGTGGATTCTCGACGAGATTTTCACCGCCATTGATGCCCAGGGTGTTGAAGCCCTGGAAGGGTTGCTGGTTCAGCGGGTCAGGGAAGGGGGCAGTATTATTGTCACGACTCATCACGATCTGCAGGCGCCGGGTATGCAGCGGATTACGCTGGGGGAGGACGGCGATGCGTTCTGAGGTGTCGGCCGGCGTGCCAGCGGCCATGAAAGCGGTGATACTGGGCGATCTCCGGGCCTGGTTTCGCCAGCCCCAGGACCTGTTGAATCCGCTCCTTTTTTTCGTGCTGGTGGTGATGCTGTTTCCCCTCGGGGTAAGCCCTGAGATCGGCTTTCTGCAGCAGGCCGGGGCCGGTATCCTCTGGGTGGCGGCTCTTCTGTCGGTACTGCTGTCGCTGGATCATCTTTTCCGTCATGACTTTGACAATGGCACACTGGAGCAACTGGTGCTTCAGCCCCAGCCGCTGTTTCTGCTGGTACTGGCGAAGTCGCTGGCCCATTGGCTGTTAACCGGCCTGCCGCTGGTGCTGCTGACGCCGCTACTGGCGGTGATGGTGCATCTGGACGGGAACTCCATTGCCATTCTCTGTCTAACGCTGTTGATCGGAACACCGGTGTTAAGCCTGATTGGCGCCATTGGCGCGGCCCTGACCCTGGGGCTGAGGTCTGCTGGAGTGCTCTTGTCGCTGATGATCATTCCATTGTACATTCCGGTGCTGATTTTTGGCACGGGCACGGTGATGGCCGCTTCGGAAGGCGCGCCAGTGAGTGGGCAACTGGCATTGATGGGCGCGTTTCTGGTACTGGCGCTAACCCTGGCACCCTTTGCGGTCGCGGCAGCGCTGCGAATCAGCCTGTCGAACGGGTAATCGAAAGACGCAACGAGGAAGGTGAACACTGAATGTGGCAAATTTTTCACAAGCTGGGGTCCCCCAGGTGGTTCTATGACATCGCGTCCCGTCTGATGCCATGGCTGCTGTGGGCCGGCGCAGCGCTGTTCCTGGCGGGGATAGTCTGGGGTCTGGCGTTCGCGCCCCAGGATTACCTGCAGGGCAACAGCTACCGGATCATCTTCATTCATGTGCCCACCGCCTTTCTGGCACAGTCTGTTTACCTCATGATGGCAGCAGCGGCGGTGATAACCCTGGTGTGGCGGATGAAACTTGCCGATGTGTTCGTGAAGTCGGCTGCCCCGGTTGGCGCCTTGCTGACGTTTCTGGCGCTGTTCACCGGCGCGGTCTGGGGCAAGCCGACCTGGGGAACCTGGTGGATATGGGACGCCCGGCTGACCTCCATGCTGATACTGCTTTTCCTGTATTTCGGCGCCATTGCCCTGGGCAGCGCCATTTCCGATGAGAAGTCCTCTGCCAAAGCGGTGGCAGTGCTGGTGCTGGTTGGCGTGGTGAATATCCCTATTATCAAATACTCGGTGGAATGGTGGAATACGCTTCATCAGCCCGCCACCTTCAAGCTCACGGAAAAGCCGACCATGCCCGCGGAAATGTGGGTACCGCTGTTGATGGCGGTTCTGGGGTTGTATCTTCTGTTCGGCTGGCTGGCCTGTCTGAGGATGCAGACGGAAATTCTCGTGCGCGAGGGGCGCACCCGCTGGGTCAGGAATCTGGTGCAGCCCGGGGGTAACGCCTGATGGCCTTCGATTCCTTTGAGGCGTTCATTGCAATGGAAGGTCACGGGCCCTATGTCTGGGCCTGTTACCTCGTCTTTTTCGTGCTTTCGCTCGTATTCATTGCCTGGTCGAAGAGACAGCGCAGGGTCGCACTGGATGATCTGGCGCGGCGCCAGACCCCGGTCACCAGAACAGCCCCCGGTTCAGCCGGCGCTGACTTCGCGCGGGTGGGTTCCCCGGGCACTACAGAAAACCTTCAAACGACTGATGGTAGGCAAAATGCATCCGATTCGTAAAAAGCGGTTGATGATTGTTCTGTTTCTGGTGGCGGGCGTATCCATCGCCGTGGCACTGGCCACCTACGCTCTGCGACAGAATATCAACCTGTTCTACGATCCCGGCCAGATTGCGGCGGGCGAGGCACCGGTGGATGTTCGCATCCGCGCCGGGGGGATGGTGAAGGAGAACTCCGTGGTCCGCGACCCCGAGAGCCTGAAAGTGGCCTTCAGCGTGACTGACTTCACCTCGTCAGTGGCGATGGAGTACACCGGCATTCTGCCAGACCTGTTTGCCGAGGGGCAGGGTGTTGTCGCCATGGGCCGCCTGAATGAAAAGGGCCTGTTTGTGGCTGATCAGGTGCTGGCCAAGCACGATGAGAATTACATGCCCCCGGAAGTAAACGACGCCCTGGAAAAAGCCGCTGGTAAGCGGGCCAGTGCAAGCGCCGGACAGGCTGAAACTTCCGCCGGTTACTAATCCGACTGACCACAGATTTCTGGAGTAAGTTGATGTATCCCGAACTCGGACATATGGCTCTGATACTGGCGCTTCTGCTGGCAGCCCTGCTTGCGGTGGTGCCACTGGTAGGCTCGGTCACCGGCCGGGAGCAGTTGCAGGCGTTTGCCCGGCCACTGTCAACGGGCGTATTCGTGTTTGTGGCACTGGCCTTCGGCCTGCTGACCCACGCCTTCATGACCGACGATTTCTCGGTGGCCTACGTGGCCAATAACAGCAACAGCCTGTTGCCCTGGTACTACAAGTTCAGCGCCGTTTGGGGCGGCCATGAAGGGTCTTTGCTGCTCTGGATACTGATGCTTGCCGGCTGGACTCTGGCCGTGGCGGTCTTCAGCCGTCGGCTGCCGCCGGTGATGTTGGCGCAGGTGCTGTCGGTGATGGGCATGATCACGGTCGGTTTTCTGCTTTTCACCATTCTGACCTCCAATCCTTTCGACCGGATACTGCCCAATGTTCCCGCGGACGGTGCCGACCTCAACCCGCTGTTGCAGGACTTCGGGCTGATTGTCCACCCGCCCATGCTCTATATGGGCTATGTCGGGTTCTCTGTTGCCTTCGCCTTCGCCATTGCGGCGCTGATTAATGGCCGGCTGGATGCGGCCTGGGCTCGTTGGTCCCGCCCCTGGACCACGGTGGCCTGGTCTTTTCTTTCCCTGGGAATCGCTCTTGGCAGCTGGTGGGCCTACTACGAGCTCGGCTGGGGCGGCTGGTGGTTCTGGGACCCGGTGGAGAACGCGTCCTTCCTGCCCTGGCTGTCGGGCACGGCGCTGATACACAGCCTGGCGGTGACGGAAAAACGCGGCGTATTCAAAAGCTGGACCGTGCTGCTGGCCATCGTTACCTTTTCGCTGAGCCTGCTGGGAACCTTCCTGGTCCGCTCGGGGGTGCTGACCTCTGTACATGCCTTTGCCTCGGACCCGGAGCGTGGCGTGTTCCTGCTGGCGTTGCTGGGCATCACTATCGTGTCGAGCCTTACTCTGTATGCCTTCCGCGCACCGGTGGTGCATGTCAGGGCGCGCTACGCGGGGCTTTCCAGAGAGGTCTTCCTGCTTCTGAACAATGTGTTACTGGTGGCGGCCACGCTGGTGGTGCTGCTTGGCACGCTCTACCCGCTGGTGCTTGATTACCTGGACATGGGACGCGTATCCATTGGCGAGCCCTTCTTCAGCCTGACTTTCAGCCCGCTGGCCATTGCGGCCGGCCTGATGATGGGCGCCGGTATTTTCTCCCGCTGGAAGAAAACCGATGGCGGCTGGCTCGGACGCAAGCTGCTCTGGCCGCTGGCGGTGAGCATGCTGATTACAGCGATGGTGCTGGTGGGTTACGGTGAGTTTCTTCCCTGGGCCTTTGCCGGCATCTTCGCCGCATCCTGGGTTTCGGTGGCCACCTTCTGGGACCTGTGGGATAAATCCGGGTCCCGTAAGGGCCGGCTGCACGGGCTCACCCGTCAGTCTCGCAGTTATTACGGCATGGTGCTGGGTCATCTTGGCATGGCCATTGTCATGGCGGGCGCGACCGTTGCGTCCAACTACGGCATTGAGCGGGATGTCAGGATGTCCCCCGGTGATGAGACCAGCCTGGGGGATTACCGGGTTGCCTTTACCGAAACGGGCAACCGTCGGGGGGCCAATTTCACGGCCGAATATGGTCGTTTTGAAATCCGCGACAGTAGCGGTGAACTGGTGTCCGTCCAGCTGCCGGAAAAGCGTCAGTATCTGGTCCAGCGCAGCGTCATGACCGAAGCCGGTATTGACGCCGGTCTGTTCCGGGACGTATTCATCGCCGTGGGCGAGCAGGTGGCTGACGACGCCTGGGCCATCCGGCTGCAGTACAAACCGCTGGTGCGCTGGCTCTGGCTTGGCGCCATATTCATGGCAGTGGGCGGTTTCCTGGCCATTTCCGACCGTCGTTACCGGGTGCGCGACAAATCCCGGGCGCCGGCAGCCAGCCAGGCTTCCGTTGAGCCGGCCACCACGTCCGGAAAAGCGGCAGGAGCCACGTCATGAAACGGATTCTGATGTTTCTGCCGGTCGTGCTTGTGGTGGTTCTGGGTGTGGTGTTGTTTGCCGGGATCGGTAAAGACCCGAATCGGCTGGAATCGGCCCTGCTCGGCAAGCCGGTTCCCGCGTTCAGCCTGGCCAGTCTGCGCGACGCCGATCAGACCCTGGGGCCGGAGGTTTTCCGTGGCCAGGTGTCCCTGCTTAACGTCTGGGGCACCTGGTGCCCTGCCTGCCGGGACGAGCACGACGATCTGCTGTGGCTGGCCCGGGAAAAGGGCGTTCGCATTGTCGGCCTCAACTACAAGGATAACCGGGACGATGCGCTCAAATGGCTAGGTACCCTGGGTGATCCCTATGCGCTCAATATCTTTGATCCCCGTGGCACTCTCGGGTTCGACCTGGGGGTGTATGGTGCGCCGGAAACCTACTTCATCGACCCGGAAGGCATTATCCGTTATCGCCACGTCGGCGTGGTGAACCAGAAAGTCTGGAATGAGAGGTTCCAGCCATTGATGGAAGAATACGGGGAAAGTGGATCATGATTCCGATGGTAAGAGCCTGCCTGGTGCTGGTTCTGGTGCTGTCATCCGCGATGGCGGCGGGTCAGTCCCGGGATGTCTATCAGTTTGACACCGAGCGGATGGAGCAGCGTTTCCAGACCCTGACCGCCGAACTGCGCTGCCCCAAGTGCCAGAACCAGAACATCGCTGACTCCAACGCGCCGATTTCCGAGGACATGCGCAATGAGGTCTACCGGATGATGCGCAACGGCGCCAGCGACCAGGAGATTACCGAGGCGCTGGTTGCACGTTTTGGCGAGTTCGTAAGGTATAAGCCGGAAGTGAATCAACGCACCATCCTGCTCTGGGTCAGCCCTGTGCTGATGGTGACGATCGGCCTGCTGGTGGTGGTATTCACCGTCAGGCGATCCGGGCGCAAGCCTGCCAGCGACGGCGTGCTGACCGACGAAGAACGGGCCCGGGCTGCCAGATTACTGAATGACCGCGATGAAAACGGTCCCTCATCCTGACGTTTAACCATTGACTGACTGATTTATGACACAGACCTTTTGGCTAACCGCCAGCGTGCTCATCGTGCTGGCCCTCTGTTTTATTGTGGCCCCGCTGGTTTTTCACCGTTCCGGACGCCGAGCCGCTCTGGATCTTAGAAACCAGAATCTGCTGGCTTACCGCAGCCGTCTTGACGAGCTTGACCGGGAGCTGGAAGCGGGCGCGCTGGATCAGGAAAGTTACCAGCAACTGCGGGATGAACTGGCCGCCAGCCTGCTGGACGACGTGCCTGACGCTGACCGTGGGGTTCTGGAGTCGCCGGCTATGATCAAGGGCGGAAGAAGTGCTCTGCTGGTTGTGCTTGGCTGCGTTATTGCCATTCCCGCTGCGTCGGTATTCTTCTATGAGCGCTGGGGGGCGATGGATCAGGTTGAGCAGTTTCTGGCGATGCAGGAAATGGCCACTGTTGAGGGTGACCGGCGCAGCCAGATGCAGGGGCTGGCGCAGCAGTTGCGGGAGAAGCTGGAGGCGAGTCCGGATAACATCGAGGGATGGGGAATGCTGGGCCGGACCTATATGAATCTCCAGCAGTACGAAGACGCGGCCTGGGCTTTTGAACAGCTGGCCGGCAACATCGACAATGATTCCCGGCGTAAAGCCACGGCCTGGGGGCTGTCGGCTCAGGCGCTCTTCTTCCTGAATGAGGGAGATCTGTCCGGTGGTGTGTCACAGGCGATTGAAAAGGCCCGGGCGCTGAATCCGGATGAAGTGAATTCACTGGGGCTGCTGGGGATTTCCGCGTTCAGCCAGCAGAATTTCGAGAAAGCCCTGCAGTACTGGGAGCGAATCGTGGAAGTGGCGCCTGACCACCCACAGCTTGCGGCTATCAGGGACGGCATTGATCAGGCGTATCAGCGCCTTGGTAAGGAGCCCCCGGCGGCATCCGGGGATGATCCGGCAAGCTCGGCGGGCGTAACGGTCAGAGTGGAGCTTGATCCGGCGTTCGAGAATGCGGTTGCCGACGATACGCCGCTGTTCCTGTTCGCCCGATCGGCAGACCAGGCCGGGGGGCCGCCCCTGGCGGTGGCGCGGCTGACCGCCGGACAGTTGCCTGCGGTCGTTCGTCTCGACGATCGCAACGCCATGTCGCCTCAGGCCAGTATTTCAGGGGCCGAGTCGGTGCGGGTTCAAGCCCGGCTCTCACCATCGGGCAACGCCATGCCGCGGCCGGGCGACTGGCAGGGCCAGGTGGCAGACCCGATTCCGGTTACGCCTGGCGAATCCGCTCCCGTGACCCTGGTGATTGATACCCAGCTGACGAACTGACCGGCTTAACCCGCGTTCAGTTCATCAGGGTAGAGTGCCGGTAGCGGGTTACGGGCAGCCGGTCCGGTTTTCATTTGCTGTCGGCAGTCTGTCAGGGCAGTGACCAAGGATTCGCTGTGCCACTGTTCGGCGTCTGCCCCGTTCTGGCTGAAGGTTAGTGCCTGCAGCCGCCTCATCTCACGTTCCACCTGCTCGCTGCCCAGCAGTTGATACACCTCTTCCAGACTGACGACGGTGCGCTCCGGATAGCAATGCTGGACCCAGCGCACCAGATGCCCCGAGGTTTCGGGGGCGCCGGCCCTGGCTGATTCCCACAGCACCCTGAAAAGGGCTTTTTCAGACTCGTCACCGGCTCTGGCTGCGGGATCGGCGGGCTTGCTGGTTTGCCTTGCATGCCACCACCAGACCACTACGGTTGCTATCCAGCCCGTCAGCAGGATCAGTGCGAGGAGCTTCCAGGTCCAGTCTGTGTCGGTGGCTGTTCCGGTTTCCGGCATGGTTTGCGGATCGGTTGTGGCGCCGCCGGTTGCTTCGTTTTCCGAGGGCTCTGGTGCTGGTTCCGGCGGGCTCGCCGCCTGGCCGGCGACCGGCTGGACGGTAAACCGATGGGCCGGAATGACGGCCATCTTCTGGGTGTCTGTTTTGGTGTCCCACCAGGGAATGCGGATTTCCGGCAGTGTGACTTCGCCTGTCTTGACCGGTACCAGGGCGACGGTCTGCTCCAGCTGGGCGGTCAGACCTTCCTCGGTGGGGACGGTCGAGCGTTCGGGGGTTTCAGGGTAGGCCCGGATTCCCTCCGGCGTTTCATTGCTGAAAGGCGGCAGGGCGGCGGCCGGCAGGCCCTCGGCGCTGAGGGTCAGGGTGCGCGAGAGGTTCTGTCCCGCATCAATGACCCGCTCACTGGTCAGGCCGGATTCGGACAGCGTGAGTCGGGTGGCCGGCAGCCAGGTATCGCCGGTGAAGCTGTCCGGAATATCTTCAACCGGTACCGGGAAAAGCTCCTTGCTGTCACGAAGAAATCTGAGACGCCCTGCGGCGTCCCTGGTCTGTCCCTCAAAGCGGATGGCCGGTATGTTCAGTTCCCCCGGTTGCTGGGGGAAGATGGCGTAGCGGCGCTCGACAACCCTGTAGCGCACGCCATCGCGATAGCGATTGTATTCAGTCTGCTTACCGAGGGTTTCGATGATGGCATCCGGGTGCGAGGGTTCCGACAGTTCGCCGCGGACCATGCTGCCGTTAAAAAAGAGTTTGACCGTCAGTACCAGCTCTTCCTGTACGTAAACGCTGGCTTTGTTGGTGGATAGCTCGATAAAGCTGTCACGGGCGTTGTTGGCCTGATCCGGTGGCGTGCCATCCACCACTTCAATGGTGACCGGCTCGGATTTGGCGCCCCGGAACTCCAGCGGGGGAATGGTCAGTTTGCCGGTCTGGCGGGGAGCAAGCTGGTAGGTCCAGGTGACTTCTCCCATCATGTCGCCGTTTACGGTGCGAATGGAATAGCGCTGGTTCTGGCCGAGGATATTGAAATCCTCCTCAACCTTTTCAATATCCGGCTGGGGCAGGCTGGAGGCATCGAAATCAAACAGATTACTGAGGTTCAGGTCGATCTCCATGCTGCCCTTTACGGTCAGGGTAAGCACCTCGCCCTCATAGAGCCGCTTTCGGTCGGGATCTACCGACAGGGAGGCGGCACTGGCGCTGCTGAGCACTGCCCAGAGAATCGGGATCAGAACAAACGGAAAAACCAGCCGGTTTACCATGGTGTGTCGCCCTCGTCGGTTGGTGTGTTCCTTTGCTGATACTGCTGAAGAAATTTCCGCCGCAGCAGGCCACCGGGGTCGTCGGGAATACGCCTAAGCCACTGTTCCTGGCCCTGGCTCAGGGGTGCCGTTTCGAGTTCAGCCGGTGCCTCGGCCTCTGACTGCTGACCGTCCTGCTTCCGGGCATCGCTGCCGGCTGATGGCGGTTGCTGTTCATCCTGTCCCGAGGCTTCGTCCTCTGCGGATTGCTGACCGTCGCTTTCATTTTGTTGCTGGCCTGAGGGTTGTTCGCTCTGATCCTGTCCGGGCTGGCTCTGTCCGTCCGACTGGTTGTCAGAGCCCTGCTGATTTCCGTCCTGTTGCTGGTCAGAAGGGTCGCCGGATTTATCCCCTTTTTCACCGGACTGATTCTGCTGCTGTTGTTGCTGTTGTTCTAGCAGCTGTTCAACCAGGTTCCGGTTGAAGCGGGCATCCTCATGTTCGGGCTGTTGCTCAAGCACCCTGTCATAGGCTTTCAGTGCTTCTTCCAGCTTGCCGGCCCGGGCCAGTGCGTTTGCCCGGTTATAGAGGGCATCCCGGGCGTCGCCATTGGCGAAGACTTCGGCAGCGCGGTCGTAATCACCGGCACGATAGAGCGCACTGCCGCGCAGATCCGGGTCCTCAAGGGCGCGGGCCGCCTGTTCCGGATCTTTGCGGATCATTTCCGGGGCTCGCTGGTCTTCCCGCAGCCACAGTTGCTCCCAGGACTGGGCCTGGGCGGGCCTGGGTGTCAGTGGCAACAGGGTGAACAGCGCCAGAATCACGGCCCCGCGACGCCACCCCAGCAGCGCCAGGGGAATGACCAGCCAGAGCAGCCAGTAGCCGTCGTCCTGCCAGCGATTGACGGTGAGTTCCCGTTCGCTCTCGCGCCAGTCCTCGGCGTCTTCCGAGCGCAGCTCCAGTGCTCTGATATCGGCGTTGTTGATGGTTAGCGTCTGGCTGCGGCCACTGCCTGCGTCAGCCATCTCCTGCATGGAGGCCGGGTCGGCCCGGGCAATAACAACATCCCCCTGGTCACGGATGAACCCACGATCCGCCAGAGGGATGGGGCCGCCCTCTGTGGTGCCCACCACCAGGGTACTCAGGGTGTAGGGGCTGTCGGCCAGCAGGGTACGGATATCATCCTGATAGCGTTCGGCCACATCATCCGCAACCAGCAGCAAACGGCCCTTGCCGGGGGCGCCCTGTTGCAACAGCTCGAGCCCGCTGCTGACGCCCAGGTCAGCGCGGTTGCCGGTCGCGGGCATGATCACCGGGTTCAGTGCCCCCAGCATGCCTTCGATGGTCTGGCGGTCATCGGTGAGGGGGGTAACCACATGGGCGTCGCCGGCATAGACCACCAGCGCTGTCAGGCTGCCCTCCCGGGCTTCAAGAATGTCGCGGATCTTGCGTTTGGCAACCGTCAGGCGGTCCGGTTCCTGATCCGTTGCCAGCATCGACAGGGACAGGTCCAGCACGATCACCAGGCTGTCGTCCTGTTGCTGCAACGGCGTCGGAGCCTGGCGCCAGGACGGCCCCGCGAGGGCGATTGCCAACAGGGTAATGGCAGCTACCAACGGAGCCGTTGGCGAGCGAGCCCCGGCCCCCTGGCTTCCCGATGAGCGGATAAGGGGCGTCAGTAACTGTGGCGGAATGATGCGGCTCCAGCCGCTATCGCTGTTGCGGAATTTCCGCAGTACCAGGGGCAGCACCAGCGCGGCAATCAGAAGCAGTAGCCAGAGCGGACGAACAAAATGGAAATCAGCCATGCTCCCCCCTGCGGTTCTCAATGGCGTTGGCCCTGGCCATAATGAGCGCCCGGCCGGATTGGAGAATCAGCCAGATCAGAACGGCCAGGCCCGCTGGCCAGAAGTAGAGTTCGGTGACCGGACGATAGCGCTTGCCCTCCAGCTCGATGGGCTCAAGCTGGTTGATGCTTTCATAGATCATTTCCAGTTCCGGCAGGCTGCGGGCCCGGAAGTACTGGCCGCCGGTCTGCTGGGCCATGCGTTTAAGCAGGCCTTCGTCCAGGTCCCGGGATGGATTGACCCGCCTTGAGCCCAGCAGGCCGCGCTGGACCATGGATTCTGCGCCAATGCCGATGGTGTAAATGCGCACGCCGGCGGCTTTGGCGATTTCGGCCGCCTTGTCCGGAGGAATCTCGCCGGCCGTGTTGGCGCCGTCTGTCAGCAGAATGACGACCCGCTGATCCTGGGGCCGGTTGCGCAACCGTTTGACGGCCAGGCCAATGGCATCGCCGATGGCGGTGGCACGGCCGGCCATGCCGATGCCGGCTTCATCCAGCAGGGTCTGTACCGTGCCCAGGTCAAAGGTCAGCGGTGCTTGTATATAGGGCTGGGTGCCGAACAGTAACAAGCCGAGCCGGTCCCCCTTGCGGCGCTCGATAAAGTCGTCCAGCACCACCTTCACGGCCTGCAGACGGTTGATGCTCCGCCCCTGAATGACCATGTCCTGTTCGTCCATGCTGGGGGAGATATCCACTGCCAGTAGCAGGTCCCGCCCGCTGACCGGCAGCTGAACCTGCTCGCCCACGTATTGCGGACGCGCCAGGGCGACGATCAGCAGCGCCCAGATAATCAGCAGCAACAGGGTCTGAAGCAGGGAGGTTCGGTTGCCGCTGCGGCTGACCCCCGGCAGATCCGACAGCCAGTGGCCGGTGGGCAGTATCGGCGCCTCCACCGGCTGGGCGCGGCGTTTGCGGGCACGCAACAGCAGTGGCAGGGCGATCAGCAGCAGCAACCATGGGTAGGCGAAGCTCAGCATTTTTGCCCTCCCATCCAGAGCCGCGCGAAACGGATGGCGTCATCGGGGGAGCAATCCGGCGTCGCCTGATAGCAGCTTTGCACCATGGCCGTGACCGTCGGCCGTGAGGCAATGCGGTCCTTAGGGCTGGTTGCCAGCAGAAAGTCGATCCACTCGGCGCCCGACAGTGCCTCCGGCTGCCGGTCCGGATAGCGGGCCATGGCGGACTGTTTAAGCAGTTCGTTAAGCTCACTGAACCATTTCGCCGTGACCGCGGCGCGATTGGCAAGACGGTCCAGGTCGCGGTTGGCCAAGTGGTACCAGGCATTTTTCTGTCGACGACGGCGAGCCCACAGGGCGAGGGCAGCCACCAGGGCGATAATAACCAGCAACAGCACCCACCAGCCCGGCGCCGGTGGCCAGAAACCGCCGGGCTCGGGAATATGGATGTCTCTGAGTTTGCTCAGCGGGTCCTGTTCCATTGCTATTCCACAACTGTGTCGTTAACCAATGTGTCCTCGTGGGCCCAGCAGAGCCTGCAGCGCCACCGCGGGTTCCTCGCCGGTCATGACCGTGGCCGGTCTTACGCCTGCGGTGCGAAAGCACTCCGTCAGCTGCGCATTGTGCCGGGCAACCTTTTCGGCATAGGCGCGCTGGAACCGGGGGTTGCTGCCGTCAAACCAGACCGGTCCGTCTTCCCCGGCGATGGCAAAACGACCGGATTCTGGCAGCTTCTCTTCCAGCGGGTCCATCACGCGCAGTGCACTGACCGAGTTGTGGCCTGCTAACGAACCCAGAAGCCGTGAGGTATCGTTGCTGATATGCATGAAATCGCTGATGACGAAGATCCGGCTGCCGGTATGGGCGACCCTTCTGGCCTCGCTCAGAGCCGTATCCAGGTTGGCCGTCGGGGCATCGGACGGTCGTTCCGTGGCTTGCTGGCTGCCGATGCGTTGCAGGCTGGCCAGGGTGTCCAGAAAACGCAGCACCGACTTCTTGCGCCTGGCCGGCCGCTGGACGGTCAGGGTATTGCCATCAAACACAATGCCGCCAACCTGGTCGCCGGACCAGAGCCCGAGCCAGGCCAGGATGCCGGCCAGTTGCGCACAGCGCACCTGTTTATAGGCGCCGGTGCTGGCAAAAAACAGTGAGGGCCCCAGATCGCAGAGCAGCAGCACCGGGCGCTCCCGTTCCTCTTCATACAGTTTGGTATGGGGCGACTGCCGGCGGGCGGTAACCCGCCAGTCAATGCTGCGGATATCGTCCCCCGGCTGGTACTGGCGTACCTCGGCGAAGGCCATGCCGCGGCCCCGGCGGGGGGATCGCTGCAGCCCGGCCTGGCGGGACCGTACCTGCTTCGCAGCGGGTAGCTTCAACGCCCGGGCATCGGCCTGCAGTCGGATCAGCTGCGGCAACGCAATGTGAGTAACCGGCGGAGCGAGTGTCATGGTCGCGTCCGTCAGGCGGTTACCGGTACGTGGGCAATCAGGCGCCGGATAATGGCGTCTGCGGTCATGCCCTCGGCTTCCGCTTCAAAGGTCAGAAGAATCCGGTGCCTGAGTACATCAAAGGCAACGGTACGGATATCGTCGGGGCTGACGTAGTCACGGCCGTCCAGCCAGGCATAGGCGCGTGCGCACCGGTCAAGGGCGATGGTGCCGCGGGGGCTGGCCCCGAAGGCCGTCCATCGGGCAAGTTCGGGATCAACAGACGCTGGTGCCCGTGTCGCCAGGACCAGAGCCAGCAGGTACTGTTCGACCGGCTCGGACATATAGATATCCGCCACTTCATTGCGGGCCTCGAACACCTGGTCGGCCGACACTTTCACCTGGGCGGCGATCTGCCCGCGACGGAAGTCGTTCCGGGCCAGATGCAGAATCGCCTTTTCCGACGCGGCTGAGGGATAGTCGATCACCACATGCATCAGGAAACGGTCAAGCTGGGCTTCCGGCAGGGGATAGGTGCCTTCCTGCTCGATCGGGTTCTGGGTTGCCATGACCATAAACAGGCGGTCCAGCGGAAAGGTGCGCATGCCGACACTGACCTGACGTTCGCCCATAGCCTCCAGCAATGCTGACTGAACCTTGGCCGGAGCGCGGTTGATTTCGTCTGCCAGCACCAGGTTGTGGAAGATCGGCCCGCGCTGGAATTCGAAGTGCCCGGTTTCGGCCCGGTAGATTTCACTGCCGGTGACGTCCGAGGGCAGCAGGTCCGGGGTGAACTGGATGCGGTGGAAATCGCCTTCCAGATGATCCGCCAGGGCTTTTATCGCGGTGGTTTTGGCAAGGCCCGGCGCGCCTTCCACAAGCAGGTGGCCATCGGCCAGGAGGGCGATCAGCAATCGGTCAACGAGTTTTTCCTGGCCGATTATCCTTTTCGCTAACTGAGTTCTCAGGTCGCTGAACGTATCCTGTAACGCCATGGGTGATGTTCACTCCGGTGCAGAGACTGTTTTCGTAGGTAGATGCCGCAGTTTTCGCATCTGGCCAGCAAAAATCAAGGGTTTGACTATCCTTAGGTGACAGTTCGTCGATTACGTTTATTTCACACTGCCAGAGGTTGACTATGAATGCGCTGACAATCGCCAGCAAGGAACAGTTTTTCCAGCAGCTGGACGAGGCATTCGCAGAAAAAATTGCGAAGACAGAAGCGAAAAAAATTACCGAGTTCGCCAAGCAGCATTTCGCCCACACACCTCTTGAAGAATTGGCCAGTCGACGATTCTCCGACACCTACGGCGGTATTCTTTCCGGCTGGCAATTTCTACAGAAGCGGGAAAAATACGAGTCGCCCGTGTCGGTCTTCAACCCTGATCTGGAAAGTGACGGATGGCAGTCGACCCATACCGTGATCTTTATCCTGCATCCGAACATATCATTTATCATCGACTCCCTGCGTATTGCCATCAACCAGCGGGAGATCGGAACCCATTCGATACAGCATTCTATCCTGCAGGTGCAGCGGGATGAGCAGGGCAAACTGCTCAAGGTCTATCCGCCGAAAAAGAAGGTTGAGAACACCGAGCACGAGGCCTTCATTGTGCTGGAGATTGATCGCCACAGCAGCCAGGACGATCTTCGCGATCTCGAGGAGATGATCCAGACCATTCTTCATGAAGTGCGTATCGCCGTGCACGATTTCCCGATCGTGACCGAGAAGGTCAACCAGATCAGCAAAGAGCTGGACGGTATCGCGGCTAAAATCGATGATGAGTACAAGCAGGAAGCCAAGGCGTTTCTGGAATGGCTGGTCAAGGACCATTTCACCTTTCTTGGTTACGACGAATACGACTTCGTCAAAGACAAGAAGGGCCTGGTGGTTCGGCGGGTGGAAAACTCCGAGCTGGGTATTCTGCGTGTAAACAACGAGCGGCCGGATATGGTGCGGCTGAACGAGCTGCCCCAGCGCACCCGGCATGAGATGACCCGCACAGACGATATTTTCATTTTTGCAAAATCCGCCCAGCGCTCCCGCGTCCACCGCCCGGCCTACCCGGATTACATCGCGGTGAAAAAGTTCGACAGCAAGGGGGAGGTCGTTGGTGAACGGCGGTTCCTCGGCCTTTATACCTCACGGGTCTATAACGAGCGCCCGGACGAGATCCCGCTGCTGCGGCGCAAATTCCAGACCGTGATGCGCCGCTCCGGCTTTATGCGGGAAGACTATGCGGGCAAAGAGCTTGACCAGATTCTGACGGTCTACCCCCGGGATGAACTGTTCGAGATCGAGCCGTCGGACCTGTTGTCGGTGGCGAAGAACATTCTGTATATCCAGGAGCGTCGCCGCATCGAACTGTTCATGCGCGAGGACGTCTACGGTCAGTTTGTCACCTGTCTGGCGTTTTTCCCGCGGGATATCTACAACACCGAGCTCCGGCTGAAAGTAGAGCAGGTTCTGGTGGATGCGCTGGACGCCGAGGACATCGAGTTTGTCACGCACTTTTCCGAGTCGGTTCTGGCGCGGGTGCAGTTCACCATTCGTGTACCCCAGGTCGAGAACCGTCAGCTCCCCATTCAGGAGATCCGGGAGAAGGTCATCGCCCTGGCGCAGTCCTGGCGTGACGGGCTGCTGGAGTCCCTGAACGAGTCCTATGGCGAAGAGCAGGGCAACGAACTCTACCGGCTATACGCCTCGGCATTTCCGGCCAGTTACAAGGATATGTTCTCACCCCGGCGTGCGGCCATTGACGTGGACCACATTGCCCAGGCGGCGAATGAAAAACGTCTCACCATGAGCTTCTACCGGGCTCTGGAAGAAGATGAAAGCACGCTTCACTTCAAGCTGTTTTTCCCGGATGAGACGCTGCCGCTTTCCGATGTCATGCCCATTTTCGACAACCTGGGTTTCCGGGTTATTGGCGAGCATCCGTTCGAGGTAAACGATCGCAACGGCAAGGTGGTCTGGATTCACGACTTCACACTCCAGACCACCGGCGGAACGGTTGTCGACATCCACCGTATCCGTCCGATCTTCGAGGATCTGTTCAGCCGGGTCTGGTACGGCGAGGCGGAAAACGACGCCTTTAACCGTCTGCTGCTGTCCTCCTATATGAGCTGGCGGGAGATTGCGCTGTTGCGCACGTTTGCCCGCTACATGCGCCAGATCCGCGTGTCCAACAGTCAGACGTTCATATCCAATACCCTGGTTCACCATGTGGATCTGGCCCGCCTGCTGCTGGAATTTTTCGAGGTACGCTTCAACCCGGAGCGTTACCAGAGCCCGGGTAAGAGCAGGGCAGCGCAGCAGAAGCTGGAAATCGAGTTCAATGCCGGGCTTGATGAGGTGGAAAACCTCAGTGAAGACCGGGTTCTGCGGCTGTTTATCGAGCTGATGCAGGCAACCCTGCGCACCAACTACTATCAACCCGACGCGGACGGCAGCACCAAACCCTATATCAGCGTGAAATTCGATCCTCACCAGATTCCGGATGTGCCGCTGCCGCTGCCCATGTTCGAGATTTTCGTGTATTCGCCGCGGGTGGAGGGCGTTCACCTGCGGGGCGGCAAGGTTGCCCGTGGTGGCCTGCGCTGGTCGGACCGGTTTGAAGATTATCGCACTGAAATTCTGGGCCTGGTAAAGGCCCAGCAGGTGAAGAATGCGGTCATCGTGCCGGTGGGCGCCAAGGGCGGTTTTGTGGCCAAAAGGCTACCGGACATGTCGGATCGAGAGGCCTTCCAGGCCGAGGGGATCGAGGCCTACAAAACCTTCATCCGGGGTCTGCTGGATATCACTGACAACCTGATAGATGGCGGCATCAAGCCACCGGAGTCAGTCATCCGCCATGATGAGGACGATCACTATCTGGTTGTCGCGGCTGACAAGGGCACCGCTACCTTCTCGGACATCGCCAACGGGCTGGCCGCTGAATACGGATTCTGGATGGGAGATGCCTTCGCTTCCGGCGGCAGCAACGGCTATGACCACAAGAAAATGGGCATCACCGCCCGGGGTGCCTGGGTCTCAGTGGAGCGCCATTTCAGGGAGCTGGGTATCAATCCTGCGCTGGATGAGTTTACCGCCATTGGCATCGGTGACATGGCCGGCGACGTATTCGGCAATGGTCTGCTGTCCTCCGAGAAAACCAGACTGGTGGCGGCATTCAACCATATGCACATTTTTGTCGACCCGTCGCCGGATCCCGAGAAAAGCTTCAAGGAGCGCAAACGCCTGTTTGGGCTGCCTCGCTCATCCTGGACCGACTACGACACCAAGCTGATTTCCAAGGGCGGCGGCGTGTTCAACCGCAGTGCCAAATCCATTCCGGTCAGCCCGGAAATGAAGAAGCTGCTGGGTATCAAGTCAGACCGGGTGCCACCGAACATGCTGATCAGCCATATTCTTAAATCCCAGGTGGATTTGCTGTGGTTTGGCGGCATTGGCACTTACGTCAAGGCGAAAACCGAGAGTCACAGCGACGTGGGGGACAAGGCCAACGATGCCCTACGGGTCGATGGCAGCGAACTGCGCTGCAAGATTGTCGGCGAGGGGGGTAACCTGGGCATGACCCAGTTGGGCCGGATTGAATTTGCCCTGCGCGGCGGTCGCCTGAACACCGACTTCATTGATAACTCCGGTGGCGTTGATTGCTCTGACCACGAAGTGAATATGAAGATCCTGCTGAACCAGGCCGTGGCATTGGGCGACCTGACGGAAAAGCAGCGCAATCAGATGCTGGGGGAAATGACGGACGACGTTGCCGCCCTGGTGCTGAAAAACAACTATCGCCAGGTCCAGGCCATCAGTATTGCCAGCGTTGGTGCCGCCACCCGACTGGAGGAATACCGGCGGCTGATGAACACCATGGAAAACGAGGGCAAACTGAACCGTAGCCTGGAGTTCCTGCCGGACGACGAGACCCTGACCGAGCGCAAGCTCGACAAGAAAGGCCTGACCCGGCCCGAGCTCTCTGTGCTGATTTCCTACGTCAAAGGCGACCTTAAACAGACGTTTATCAACAGTTCGTTGCCGGACGATCCGCTGTTGGCCGGCGAGATGTACAAGGTGTTTCCCCAGGATCTGACCCGGAAATTTTCGAAAGAGCTGGGCGAACACCAGCTGCGCCGGGAAATCATCGCCACCCAGATCGCCAACGACATGGTCAACCACATGGGGATTACCTTTGTGGAACGGCTGAAACAGTCCACCGGTGCCGATGCGGCATCGGTAGCATTGGCCTGGATCATTGCCCGGGACGTTTTCCGGCTGGATACCTGGTGGGACAAGATCGAGTACCTTGATTACTTCATTCCCGCGAAGCTCCAGATTGAACTGATGAACGATCTGAGCCGGCTGATCCGCCGCGCCGTGCGCTGGTTGCTGCGTAACCGCCGGGCGGAGCTCAGTATTCAGAGCCATATGGAACGGTTTGCTGACAATGTCTGGATGATCACTTCCGATCTGCCCGAGTACCTGGGCGAGCATGCCCGGGAGGAGTGGAAGCGCCGTCATGATGAGCTGGTCGCGGAAGGGCTTCCGGAGGAACTGGCGTCAGTGGCATCCGGAACCAACTATCTCTATTCCTCGCTGGGTATCATCGAAGCCCACGAGGCCACCGGCATGCCGCTTAAAACCGTGGCCAATCTCTACTATGATCTGGGCGACAAGCTTGATCTGAACTGGTTTGCCCGGGCCATTGCCAACCTGGTTCCCGCTTCGCACTGGCAAGCTCTGGCGCGGGAAAGCTTCCGTGAGGACCTGGACTGGCAGCAGCGGGCCCTGACCACCGGGGTGCTGCGGATTGCCGGCAAGCCGGATGATGTTGGTGTGTGTGTCGACGGCTGGATGAGGCGCCACGAATCGCTGATTCATCGCTGGAAATCCATGCTGACCGAGCTCAAGGGTGTGCGGGAACCGGAGTACGCCATGTTCTCGGTGGCCCTTCGGGAGCTGCTGGACCTGGCCCAGACCACCATGCATACCCAGCTGGAAGAACTGGTTGGTGAGGTTCAGTGAGCATTGCGTTACGGTATTGATTGCCGTTCAATGTGATGGGTAAACGGTAAAAGAGGAACGTCGAATGGGGCAGTTGGATTCGTTGCTGGAGAAAAACAGGGCCTGGGCGAACGGGATCAAAAAAGAGGATCCGGAGTTTTTCCAGAGGCTTTCCAGTCAGCAGGCGCCGGAATACCTGTGGATCGGTTGCGCGGACAGTCGTGTGCCGGCAAACCAGGTTGTTGATCTGATGCCGGGCGAGCTGTTTGTTCACCGTAATGTCGCCAACGTGGTGGTACACACGGACGTCAACTGCCTGTCAGTGCTCCAGTTTGCCGTGGATGTGCTGAAAGTGAAGCACGTTCTGGTCGTCGGCCACTATGGTTGTGGCGGCGTCAAGGCGGCGCTTAATAATGAAGGTTTCGGCCTTATTGCCAACTGGCTGCGCCACGTGCAGGACGTCCGGGACAAATATCGGGAGGTTCTGGACGGTATCAGCGAAGAGCAGGACCGGGTGGACCGGCTATGTGAGCTGAATGTGGTGGAGCAGGTGTCCCATGTGTGTCAGAACAACATCGTGCAGGAGGCATGGCGCAGGGGTCAGGCACTGACCGTTCACGGCTTTGTCTACGATCTGAAGGATGGCCTGTTGCGGGATATGGGTTTACATATCAGCTCTGACAGCGAAAAAGACGCGATCAAGCAGAGCAGCGTTGATGACCTGATACTGCGACCGGTACGTTCCGGGCGTCAAAAATAGCGACATGTAAAGTGTCAAATTGTGTCAAAAAAGCGTGACAGGCGTCACTTGATGACCCTCGGCGTCATCACAGTTCGTGTTTCTTCCGGTTGTTACACTGTCGGTGTAGCAACTGAGGAGAATGATCATGCGAGAGATGATGCAGAAAGCACTGAGTGCCCTCAACGGTCGCAAAGAGACAAAAGTGACCGAGCGGGATCGCCGTTCAGCGGCAGTGCAGCCCTCCTCATCGTCTGAAGACTGGGGAATGTCTCCGGAGGATGCCCTGAAAGCCAGCATGGTCTCCGGGTACAAATAAAGTCCTTTCGCCGGCAACCTTCAACCCGTCATCGATGTATCGAGCGCCTCCCCGTCCGGTTCCGTTCTGGGCGTGTTACCTATAAAGTACTCCGCGAGTCTATTTGGGGAAGCCTGCTTTCCCGGCCGGTTTCTGAGGAGTGCTGCCATTCATGTCCGTGTTGCCCAATTCCCACCAGGCCTTGCTTAAAAACCGCGATCGGCTTTCGGGGCGTGCTGCCCTGCTGGGGCTGACCAGCCCTGCGCTTCTGGACCAGATCGATGTGGATGGCCCGGTGATGACTGACAATGCGGGCATCTACGATCTGCTGTCTGCCCGCGAATCCTGCACTCCCGCTTTTGGATACGACGACCCGGCGCTGGTTCACGCCAGCGCAGACACCGTTGTTGTGTTTTTACCGAAATCACGTAGCGAACTGTCCCTTCGGCTGGCTCTGGCCCACTGGCTGGTGTCGCAAGACGGCCGGGTGATTCTGGTCGGGGAGAAAAAAGAGGGCATTGCCGGCGCTGTCCGCCAGCTCCAGCAGCAGTTGCTCCAATCGGCAAAAATCGACAGCGTTCGTCACTGTCAGGTGTGGCAGGCAGAGTCTGTAACGACCTCAGAGGCATTCCGTCTGGCGGACTGGCTGCAGTGGCATCGGGTGGAAAGGCATGGCGTTACCCTTGAAGTGGCAGGCCTGCCGGGCATCTTCAGTGACGGCGAGCTGGACGCGGGAACGGCCATGTTGCTGGATACACTGGCGGAGACACCACTGACGCAGGGGAAGGCTCTGGATTTTGCCTGTGGCTCAGGGATAATTGGCGCCTGGTGGCAACGCTTCCAGGCTGACAAGGCTGGCACCATATACCCGGTTGACGGCGTTGACGTCCAGTTTCAGGCGGTGACCTGTGCCCGGGCCACCTATCGGCGGGCCAGTGCTGAAGGACGCATTATGGCATCGGATGGGCTGGCGGTCGTTGAGGGGCAGTACCAGTCTGTCGTGACCAATCCACCCTTCCATACCGGTGTGCGCACGGATTCATCGATAACCGAGCAGTTTCTTCAGAAGGTAAGCCGTCATCTTGTAAAAGGTGGGGAGTTGCGGCTGGTTGCCAATCGCTTCCTGCCCTATGAAGCATTGATTCGCCGTTACATCGGGCAACCATCGGTGTTGGCGGAGGACAGCCGTTTTATCGTCTGGTCTGCCCGGAAGGGCTGATTTTTCCAAAAAAAAGCCCCTGGGGTGAGGGGCAAGAGGTTTGTGTCCCGAACAAAGGACCAAACGAAAGGGCAGACTGCAAAGAATGAATAAAATGAAGCTTATGGTTAATTTCTAGAATAATCAGCCTAGAATGTCGGCCAATGCCGTAATTTCCGCAAAATGACCAAATACTGACCCTCATGTCCGATGAAGTGCTCCATATTGCTGGCCTGAGCCTGGCTCTGAAACGACCCGGGCATGGCGCGATTCACCTTCGCGGTTGGGACGCCGCTGATGAACTTCTGCTTGAGTACGCCAGAGAGCAGCTTGCCACCCACCGTGATCAACGGGTGCTGGTCGTGGATGATCAGTTTGGCGCACTGACGTTGGGGCTCGGCGGGCTGTTTCCGGAAACCTCACCGGTCAGTTTGGCAGACAGCGCGACCCTTGCGGCGGCCCTGAATTTCAATAGCGCGTCTATGGCGCACAGCGCCGGGCCGACAAGCTGGCTGGAGCCTCCCCGAACAAACTTTGATCTGGTCGTTCTGAGAATTCCACGCCAGGCGGACTACCTGACCTGGCTGCTTCGCTGGTGTAATCAGTTGTTGAGTCCGGACGGGGTGATCATCGCCGGTGGCATGATCAAACATCTGCCGGACCAGAGTTCGAAGGTGTTTTCCGAACTTGTGAATACCCGGACCGTGTCCCGGGCGTGGAAAAAAGCCCGGGTCATTGTCTCGACGCCGGGAGACGGCACACTGGAAAGCTGGGGCGACCATTGGCAGGGCTACGATTTGCCCGGGAGCAGCGTTCGCGTGGACGCTCTGCCGGCGGTGTTCTCACGGCGCAAGCTGGATATCGGTACCCGTGAATTATTGCCGGTGATGGGGCATCGGGTTGCGGATCTGCCAGCGGGCAGCCGCCTGCTCGACCTGGCCTGCGGCAATGGGGTGCTGGGCCTGGGCGCGCTCTCACTGCGGCAGGATCTGGAGGTGACCTTCTCGGACGTGTCCAGCCAGGCAGTGCTCAGCGCCCGACACAACGTCGGTCGGGCGTTTCCCCAGGCCCGGGCCCGTTTTGTTCACTGTGACGGCGTGCCGCCAGGCACCGAAAAGTTTGATCTGATCCTGCTCAACCCGCCATTCCACGAGGGCGGTGTGGTGGGTGACCATATTGCTCTGTCCCTGTTCCGGCAGGCGGCGGCCAGGCTGGCGCCGGGCGGGCGTGTGCTGGTGGTGGGCAACCGTCACCTGGGCTATCACCGGAGCCTGAACCAGTCCTTCTGTCTGGTCAGGCGGTTGGCCTCGAGTCCGAAATTCGTGGTGTTCGAGGCTGGTCATCAGCCGCCGTAGCCAAGTCGGGCCAGGGTATCCACGATCGTCTGTGTCTGGCTGTCTATCTCGATATTGACCTGGTCGGCCAGCGCAATATCAGTAAACGTTGTGGCTCGCAGGGTTTCCGGAATCAGGTGAATATTGAACCGGTTGCCGGTGACCTCACCGATGGTCAGGCTGGCTCCGTTGATCGCAATATAGCCCTTGGGAAAAATATACTTCGTCCACTGTTCGGGCACCTCGAACGTCAGGGTGCAGTTGTTCTCTGGTCGGTCGATGGCGACCACTTCAGCGGTGGTGTGAACATGGCCGGACAGCAGATGGCCGCCAATTTCGTCGCCGATGCGGGCCGCCCGCTCGAAGTTGATCCGGTCGCCGGGGGTGAGCGTGCCCAGTGTTGTCGACCTCAGGGTTTCCTGCATCGCGTCGAAAAACAGCAGATCGTCTTCCTGGCGGGTCACCGTCAGGCAGGTGCCGTCGATGGAAACGGAGGCACCGATAGTAACGCCCTGAACCCGGTCGGTGGGAAACCGGATGGCGAAACTGCTGAGCCCGGGCGCTGCGTCAATGTCCTCAACCACGGCAACACCCTGAACAATACCTGTGAACATGCTTGACCCTCATAAGATGGTTCTGGCTCCGACCGTTATCCGGAACGGATCTGGAAAAGAAAAAGGATACCGGCAGGGCATCCCCCTGCCAAGCAGGGTTTGCACGGGGTAGGGGGTAGAGGGTAGAGGGTAGAGGGTAGAGGGTAAGGCGGTGCGGACACGCCATCCGACGTTCAAGTAACGGCGCATCAGGCCGATAATACGATCATGGCAGACATCAGACGTTCGCAGACCAGAAAACCGGAACCGACTCCCGACGAGCCGCTACTTCGTCAGGGCCGGCCAGCGGACCCTGTGCCAGCAGAAAAACCGCCCGAGCCAAAGAATAAAGTCGCTGAGCCTGGTTCGGAGGCTGAGTCTGTCGAGACGCCCGAGACTGCCTCACCCGAGTCGGGCAGTTCGACTACCGGCATCGAGAAAACGATTGCCGAGTCCCGCCAGAAGAAGTTGCGTCTGCTACTGCGGCAATGCGACCGCGTGATGCTGATGGATTTCGATATTCTTGCCATGTCTGACTGGCCCGACAACTACACCCTCGCCGTGGCCCGGCGCAGCCGTGATCTCTGGCTGTTCTGCTCCCTGCTGGCGGCCCTGGTGTTCTTGAGTGGCATGACCGGCTTTGTGCCAGCCTGGATTGCCGGTGGCGGCTTCGGCGCTTTCGTCATTCTTCTGTTGTCGGGCCTGCCGGCGGTGCGGGGGCTGTTGACCAGCAAGCCGTCCTATCTTGACCTGGTTATTCAGCGGCGACGGATGCTGCAGGACGCCCGCAAGCATATTCAGCACCTTGAGGGCAAAGAGGGACTGGCCTGGCAATGTGCCCAGATGGTGGAGTTCAACAAGGCCCTGCGGGCGATGCGATTCAGCGAACTGATAGCGCTCTCGGAGCGCAGAGTGCTGGCGAAGCATCTGACCCGTCGAGAGCATATCCGGTTGTACCTGATCTACCTGCTGGAAGCCGAAAAAGCCTATCTGCGGGCTGAAAAGGCGTTTTTCGAAGGGCACCAGAAAGCTCTGGACAAGGGTTGGGCGCCTGCCCAATCCAGCCCGGAGCAGAGTGCTTGACAGAATGACCTATCAAACGTATGTTTGAAACAGACGTTTGGTAGAGGCGCTAAAAACAATATGGCTCAGTCAGATACAGTTGACCGGATACTGGATGCCGCGGAAGAGCTCTTCGCGGAACGCGGATTCTCGGAAACTTCCCTTCGTATGATTACCAGTAAGGCTAAAGTAAATCTGGCCGCTGTCAATTATCACTTCGGATCCAAGAATGCCCTGATCCATGCGGTTTTTGCCCGCTTCCTGACGCCGTTTTCCGCCACTCTGGAAAACGCGTTCAACGATCTGGAAGCGCGCTGCGACGGGCAGCCGCCGACCCTGAACGAGACCCTCTGGGCGCTGACCGAAAGTGCCGTGCGCATGCCCCAGCGCAACGAGAATGGCATTTCCATTTTTATGCGCCTTCTGGGCCTTGCCTACACGCAATCCCAGGGACACCTGCGTCGGTTTCTGGAGCAGGAATACAGCCAGCCATTCAGTCGCTTCATGAGGTTGCTGAAAGAATCCACACCCCAATTGTCAGCGGTTGATCGTTACTGGCGGATCCAGTTCATGCTGGGAGCAACGGCCTTTACCATGTCCAGCAGCGACGCGCTTCGGGACATCCTGCAGAACAAGCTGGGGGTGGAAACCACCGTTCAGGAAATTGCAGCCCGCCTGGTACCATTTCTGGCCGCCGGCATGCAGGCTGAGGACCCGATGCTGATGATGCCCTCTGCCGGTAAATCCTCGGTTGCCTGAGCATTGCCCCCTCGGTTAGTCTTCGGCTCTGGTTTCTTTGCCGGAGGCTGACCGCCCATGTCGACGAATCCCACCCGGGATGTCTATCCAGCCATTGAGATAAGTCTTGAACGTCAGACCCTGACGCTTCTGGAAAATGCCGATGCCGAGCCCTGGGTATTCTCGGTATCCACCGCGCTGAATGGTGCTGGCGAGCGGAATGGTAGCGGCTGTACTCCCCGTGGCAGACATTATATCCGCGCCATGATAGGCGCGGGCCAACCGCTGAACACGGTATTCGTGGGCCGGCGTCCCACCGGCGAGATCCTTACGCCAGACCTGTCCGCCCGATATCCGGAACGTGACTGGATTCTTACCCGCATACTCTGGCTCTGTGGCAGTGAACCGGGCAGAAATCGCATCGGTGCGGTCGATAGTTTCCGCCGTTTCATTTACATTCATGGCACGCCGGACAGCGAGCCGATGGGGGTTGCGCAATCCCACGGCTGTATCCGGATGAGAAATCCGGAAGTTGCCCAGTTATTCAGCCGGGTTCGGGCAGGAACCCCCGTCCACATCATCTGAGTCCATCATCGAGGAAGCCGATGCTCGAAGAAACACCTCCTATTATCGATACGCTTGTGCAGGACTGGAGTCTGCTCTCGGAAAACTGGCGGGTCGGGCTCGTGGTTTTTGGCCTGGTATTCGGGACTGCCACCGTGGCCTACATTGCCAGCTTTATAGTGCATGCTCTGGAGAAACGGTGTCAGCGGTCCAGCAATCTCTGGGATGACGCATTCCTGCATGCGGCAAGAAAGCCGGTGGTGGCTTTTGTCTGGCTGCAAGGGGTTTACTGGGCGGCGGAAGTTGCCCACCGCTACTCCCAGGCGGAAGTGTTCAAGGTAAACGACACGATCCTGCGTCTGGGCTTCGTCTGGATTTTGGTCTGGACGGTTCTGCGGCTGATCAAGGAAGGCGAGATCATTCTGTCGTCGCCGGTGAAAATGCAGAAGCCGCTGGACTACACCACGGTCACTGCGGTCAGCAAGCTTTCCCGTGCTGTCGTCATTATTACCGCGGTGCTGATTGCGATGCAGTCGCTTGGTTACAGCATTTCCGGCGTGCTGGCCTTCGGTGGTGTGGGTGGTATTGCCATCGGCTTTGCCGCCAAGGACCTGTTGGCCAACTTTTTCGGCGGTTTCATTATTCACCTGGACCGCCCCTTCAAAGTCGGGGACTGGGTGCGCTCGCCCGATCGGAATATTGAAGGCACGGTGGAGCACATTGGCTGGCGTTTGACGACTATTCGTACCTTTGACAAGCGTCCCCTGTATGTTCCCAACGCAGTCTTCACCACCATCGCGGTAGAGAACCCGTCACGGATGTTTAACCGGCGGATCTATGAAACCGTGGGCGTTCGCTATGCCGATGTTGCCCAGATGGCGACCATTGTGGCCAATATTCGCTCCATGCTGGAAAACCACGAGGATATCGATACGGAGCAGACGTTGATCGTCAACTTCAACATGTTTAACGCGTCCTCGCTGGATATCATGATCTACACCTTCACCAAAACCGTGAATTGGGTTGCCTTCCATAAGGTCAAGCAGGACGTGCTGCTGAAAATCAGCGAACTGATCCAGGAACAGGGCGCCGAAGTGGCCTTTCCGACACGAACGCTGCATCTGGCGGACAATGCCCGCGTGGAGTCTGGCGGTGAACGTGGAGCGCAGGAAACAACCACTGCGCAGCAGTCACGTCAGGGTGAAAGCGCGGAGAGTCAGAGTGATGACGAATAATTCAGCGCCCCCGGTAGGGATTATTGGCGGAACCGGCCTGACCAACCTCGCCGGGCTCGAGATAACCGGGCAGCAAGCGGTTTCCACACCCTGGGGGGAGCCGTCTTCGGCGCTGTTCGAGGGGGTGATTGATGGCCAGCCGGTGGTGTTTCTGGCCAGGCACGGTGATCCTCACCGCATTCCGCCGCACCGGGTCAATTACCGCGCGAACCTGCAGGCACTCTACGATGTCGGTGTGCGCACGGTGGTTGGAGTCAATGCGGTTGGCGGCATTCACCCGGAGATGGGCCCTGCCAGGGTCGTGATACCGGACCAGTTGATAGATTACACCTGGGGCCGCGCGAGCACCTTTTTCGAGGACGATCTGGAGCACACCACCCATATCGACTTCACTTACCCCTATTCCCAGTCCGCCCGGAGGGTGCTGATTGACGCCGCCGGGGCGGTATCGTTGGCGGTGTCCGATTTCGGGGTTTACGCCGCAACCCAGGGCCCCCGCCTGGAGACCGCTGCCGAGGTTCGAAGGTTAGAGCGCGACGGCTGCGACCTGATAGGCATGACGGGCATGCCGGAAGCGGTTCTGGCAGCGGAGCTGGGTATGAACTATGGGTGTCTGGCGCTGGTGGTCAACTGGGCTGCGGGCAAGACCGATCAGATCATAACGATGGCCGACATTGAAGCGGCCATCGACGAGGGCATGTCCGGCGTCAGGAAGATACTGGAGGCGTCTGTCCGTCCTCTGGGTTTGCTTTCTCACCCGTAAGCCCGAGTTCCAGGATCATCGGGGCGGCTGCCTCCGGTTCAATTTTCTTGAAGAAAATCAGCACGCCAATCGTCGGTGAGTCCAGAAGGTGAACTTCTTCACTGCGCATCCGGCGGGTTTCCTGAATCCAGGTCAACAGCTCTGCCCGCGGCCAGTTCAGGCCGGCCACCAGTTCTCTCTCCGGCCCGCCGGCGTTTTCGGGAGCGATGGCGCCCGCGGAATTATCCGTCGTCGTTGCCGTTGCTGTTTCACTGGCCGTTGGGATGCCAGCGGGCGGTTTTTTTCCGGCAGGCTCGATGGGAATCTTCGGCGGTGCTGGCCGCGAGGGTGTTTCGGCGTTCAGGTCAATGCCGAGCAGACTGTCCCTGGCCGAGGCGGGCAGCCAGTGGTTCAGGCGGACGTTGACATGAAGATAGCGCTGCCGGTCGATGGTAATCATCCCCTGAACGTCAGTGTGCCCGGCATCCGGCAGCCATTCGCCGGCGGTGACCCACATCGGTTTGCCTTTGAAGTCCGGCGGAAATGCCTGATACCAGCCTTCAGCCAGCAGCACGCGATAACGGCCACTGTTCTCCAGTCTCTCTGCGGCCGAAGCCAGGTGCAGCTCCTTGCGAGGCACCAGTTTCATATTGGTGCGCGCGCTACCGGTTTCGTCGGTATGACGCAGGATTCGTTCTGCTTCCAGATTCGGCGGTTGGGGCAGCCGGCCGGCCATCTTTTCGTTGATCGCGTCCGGTTCGATCTTGCGTTCATAAATCACGAACTCCGCGCGGTAGAAATCCTCGGCAAGTGCTTTCTGTGCCGGAGTCAGGTTTTCCAGCGCGGACGTCGAGTCCGCCTCTGAAACCCTGTTGTCCTGCGAAGCCGTGGTGTCTTGCGCAACGGACGCGTGTGCAAACGCCAGGGAGGCGGCAAGCGTCAGAACCAGAGTTCTGGGGGTTGGTCTACCGGACGTCTGCAAAGGTATGGCTCCACTGTGTCTGTAATTCATTGGTTCATCCGGGCCGGGTTACTGGCTCTTCGCCGGGGCCAACTGCCCGAGCATCTCGGAAATGCTCTCGAGTTTACCACTGGTTGAAGCATCCTTCAGCCGGAAACGGAAACTGTTGGCCCCCTCCAGTCGGTAGTCGTTGGGCGCGGATTGCACTTTTTTAACCAGAACCAGCGGGTCCACCGGCGTCGAGCTACCGAATTCAAAGCCCGCCCATTCCTTGCCTGCGTCGACCTTGGTGATGCCCAGGGCTTCAGCGCGGATTCGCAGCTCGGATTGGTGCATCAGGTTCTTTGCCGGTTCCGGTAATAAACCGAAGCGGTCGATCATCTCTACCTGAAGTTCTTTTAATCCTTCTTTGCTGTCCACGCTGGCGATTCGCTTGTAAAGCATCAGCCGGTTGTGGACATCCGGCAGATAGTCGTCCGGTATGAGGGCGGGAATTCGAAGATTCATTTCGGTGCCGTGGCTCAGCGGCAGTTCGGCGTTTGGCGTACGGCCCTCACGAATGGCCTGGACTGCTTCGTCCAACAACTGCATATAGAGCGTAAAGCCGATGCTTTCAATCTGGCCGCTCTGTTCCTCGCCCAGCAGCTCACCGGCACCACGGATTTCCAGGTCGTGAGTGGCGAGCATGAATCCGGCACCCAGGTCCTGGGCTTCGGCAATGGCTTCAAGACGCTTTTTGGCGTCAGTGGTAATGGATTTTGGCGGCGGTGTCAGCAGGTAGGCATAGGCCTGGTGGTGCGACCGACCGACCCGGCCGCGAAGCTGGTGCAGCTGGGCCAGCCCGAACTTGTCCGCCCGTTCGATGACGATAGTGTTGGCGCTGGGAATGTCGATCCCGGTCTCGATGATGGTGGTACACACCAGCACATTAAAGCGCTTGTGATAGAAGTCCGACATGATCTGTTCCAGTTCCCGCTCACGCATCTGGCCGTGGGCCACGCCCACCCGGGCCTCGGGAATAAGCCGCCGCAGATCTTCCGCAGTTTTCTGGATGGTGGCCACGTCATTGTGCAGGAAGTATACCTGACCGCCCCTCAGGACTTCCCGCAGGATGGCCTCTTTCACCATGGCCTCATCCCGTTGCCGCACAAAGGTTTTGACCGACAGGCGGCGGGCCGGTGGCGTGGCAATAATCGACAGATCCCGCAGATGGCCCATGGCCATGTTCAGGGTGCGGGGAATGGGCGTGGCGGTCAGGTTGAGCATGTCCACCTCGGCCCGCAGGGCTTTCAGTTTTTCTTTCTGCTGAACGCCGAAACGATGCTCTTCGTCGATAATGACCAGCCCCAGGTTCTTGAACTTTACATCGCCCTGCAGCAGTTTGTGGGTGCCGATGACAATATCGGCCCTGCCTTCTTCTATGGCCTGCATGGCCTTGCTGGTCTGGCCGCCACTGCGAAAACGGCTGAGCAGCTCAATGCTGACGGCGGTGTCGGAAAACCGGTCCCGGAAGGACTCGTAATGCTGCTGTGCCAGCAGGGTGGTGGGCACCAGTACCGCCACCTGTTTGCCGGAGTAGGTGGCCATAAAGGCCGCGCGCATGGCGACTTCGGTTTTGCCAAAACCCACGTCACCGCACACCAGTCGGTCCATGGGCTGTTCGCTGACCATGTCCTCGAAGACCGATTCAATGGCCAGTTGCTGGTCCGGGGTTTCCTCGAATGGGAAGCCCGCGGCAAACGCCCGGTAGGCCTCTTTCGGATCTTCAAATGCAAACCCTTTACGCGCTTCACGGCGAGCGTAGACGTCCAGCAGCTCGGCCGCGGTGTCGCGGATTTTCTCCAGCGCCTTCTGTTTGGCATTACTCCAGCGGTCGGTGCCGAGCTTGTGAAGCGGCGCATGGTCCACATCCGAGCCGGTATAGCGGGAAATCAGATGCAGACTGGACACCGGCACATACAGCTTGGAGCCGCCGGCGTACTCCAGCATCAGGAATTCGCTGGCCTCGCCTTCCACGGTAATGGTTTCCAGGCCCCGGTAGCGGCCAACCCCGTGGTCGATATGAACCACCGGCGCGCCGATACGAAGCTCGGAAAGGTCACGATAGCCGGCGTCGTCCGCTTCGGTGGGCTTTTGGCGGCGCCGACGCTGGAGCACCCGCTCTCCGAACAGAGCCGTTTCGGTAATCAGTGTCAGGCGCTGTTCCGGCAGCACCAGCCCGAGCTCCATGGGGGCAATGGTAATGCCCAGGGCGCAGCCGGTATCCGACAGGAAGGACTGCCAGCTATCCAGGTTCTCCAGAGACAGATTCTGGTCGGCCAGGGTGTCAATCAGCGCTTCCCGTCGCCCGGAGGATTCGGCGCAGATCAGTACGCGGCCATCGAATTCCTCGAGGAATCGCTTCAGGCGACCGGACGGGTCGGCGGCGCGGCCATCCATGGCGATGTCCGGCAGCGGGTCGGTCTCGCAATTCACCGCGCCGGCACCCGCTACCGATTCGGTTGTGGTGGTGATTCGCGGGTAGTGCTTCAGTTGCGCGAACAGTTCTTCATCTTTCAGGAATAGCTCGGCAGGCGGCAGGATCGGGCGCATGCGGTCATGTCGGCGATCCTCATAACGGGCCTGGGTGTCAACGGTGAACTGTTCTGCTGCGGTATGCAGCCCCTCGGCGGTGAAAACCAGGGTTTCCGCCGGCAGGTAGTCAAAAAGTGTGGCGGTCTGGTCAAAAAACAGCGGCAGATAATACTCAATACCCGGCGGCGTAATGGCCTGGCTGACGTCCTGGTAGATCGGCGCATCTTTGTCCGCGTGCGGGAAAGCCTCGAACCAGCGATTGCGGAAGCCCGAACGGGCCTCTTTATGCCAGGGGAATTCGTTGGCGGGCAGCAGTTCGACTTTTTCGATCCGGTCGATCGAGCGCTGGGTATCCGGGTCAAACGTTCGCAGGGTTTCAATTTCGTCGTCGAACAGATCGATCCGGAAGGGCCGGCTTGCGCCCATCGGAAAGATGTCCAGAATGGCCCCGCGAACCGCGTATTCACCGTGTTCATAGACGTTGTCGGCATGCCGGTAGCCGGCGGCCTCCAGCTGCATCCGCCAGGAATTGATATCCAGGGACTGACCCACCTCCAGCAGCAGCGTGCTGCCCTGAAGGTAGCTGACCGGCGGCAACCGGTGCATCAGGGTTCTCGCCGGCACGACCAATACGCCATGGCGGGTCGATGGCAGTCTGTGAAGAGCGCGGATACGACGGGACGTTATATCCTGGTGGGGCGAGAACAGGTCGTAGGGCAGGGTTTCCCAGTCGGGCAGGGATAACAGTTCCAGGCCGTCTTCAGTGACGGCTGCCTGATCTTCCTCGGTGGGAAGGTCCAGATAGAAACGCATGGCCTGCTCAAGCCGGATCGCCTCGTCGGTGTTCCGGGTGATGACCAGAGTCAGCCCCTGATGCTCGCGGGCAGTTTCACAGATGGCCAGGGCATCGCTGCTGCCGTGTAGCTGGCCCCAGTGCCGGTGGTCGGCGGGTTTTACCGGCGGGGTCGGGGCAATCAGCGCGGTTCCCGCTGTGGGCTTGTCCCCATTGCTGTTCTCACCATTCATAATGGGCAAACTGGAACTCCTGATCTGGATGTCACGCGCATGGCTGGCTGGCGTTGGGAACCGGGCATTCTACCGGCACTACCGGGGTCTGTCATGGCTGGCCGAATTTATGAACTACGAACTCCGGGGCACTGCGTATTTGCTGTGGCGGCAATTACGTTGGATAATATGCGCCCAATTTTCCAGGTTCCAACAGCAGAGGTTCAAGCGTGAGTCACGAGCAGATCAATCAGCACCTGTCTAACTGGACGGAAAGAGAGTCCACTGCGGAAGCCATGATTCCGCTAATCGGTCGACTCTACCGTAAAAATAATGTGGTGACGTCCGTTTACGGTCGTTCCGTGATCAACCAGTCGGTGATCGACATTATCCGGGCGCACCGTTTTGTGCGCCAGGTTGAAGACAGTGAACTGTCTGTTCACGACACCCTGCCTATCCTGCAGGTCATGGACAGCATGAAGCTGGGGCGTGGCCACGTGGATATTGGCAAGCTTGCGGTAAAGTTCAAGGAAACCGGTGGTGATCTGGAAGAGTTCCTGCATCAGGAGATCGGGCCGATTGTCGGGCAGTACGACACACAGTCTGCCGAAGATGCCGAAAACGGCACCAAGGACGTTGTCCTGTACGGTTTTGGCCGCATCGGTCGGCTACTTGCGCGCATCCTGATTGAAAAGGCCGGCGGCGGAAATAATCTTCGTCTGCGGGCGATTGTGGTGCGTCAGGGTGGCGCGGACAACGACCTGGAAAAGCGTGCCAGCCTGTTGCGTCGGGATTCGGTCCACGGACCTTTCAACGGCACCATTACAGTGGATGAAGAGAATTCAGCCCTGATTGCCAACGGCAATTTTATCAAGGTGATCTATTCGCCGGGCCCGGATCAGGTGGATTACACCCAGTACGGCATCAATAAGGCGATTGTCATCGATAACACCGGTATCTGGCGTGACGAAGCCGGTCTTGGCCTGCACCTGAAATCAAAGGGTGTCAGCCGGGTACTGCTGACCGCACCGGGCAAGGGTGATATCAAGAATATCGTGCATGGCATCAATAATGACTGGATTACCGAGAGCGATCGGATCCTGTCTGCGGCTTCCTGTACCACCAATGCCATTACGCCTGTTCTGAAAGCGATCCAGGACGAATACGGCATTGAGGACGGGCATGTAGAGACCGTTCACTCCTATACCAACGACCAGAACCTGATCGATAACTACCACAAGGGCAGCCGCCGCGGTCGTAGTGCGCCGCTGAACATGGTAATTACCGAGACAGGTGCGGCGAAAGCCGTCGCCAAAGCATTGCCGGAGCTCAAAGGCAAGCTTTCCGGCAATGCCATCCGGGTGCCGACGCCCAACGTTTCCATGGCGATTCTGAACCTTAACCTGGGTAAGGATGTGACGGTCGAAGGGGTAAACGATTACCTGCGCGACATGGCGCTGCACTCCGAATTGCAGAAGCAGATCGATTTTGTGAACTCGCCGGAAGTGGTCTCAACCGACTTTGTTGGCTCCCGTCACGCCGGTATCGTGGACGCTCAGGCGACCATTACCAGCGGCAAGCGATTGATTCTCTACGTCTGGTATGACAACGAGGCAGGTTACAGTGCGCAGGTTATCCGCGTGGTCAACCAGATGGCTGGCGTGGAGTATCCGATTTTCCCCAAGCGGGTTCGCGGCTGATTTCAAACCGCAACATTGCCTGAATCAAACCCCGGACATCACTGTCCGGGGTTTTTTTTGGCGTCACCAAAGCTTGCCCATTTGTATCCGGCCATAAACTAGGCGGGGTTTCAGGTGGAAATAGTATTACTTAAACCTTATAATTGGCACGATTTTGGGTACGTCTGGCACCCGCTTCCCAAGACCTCCTGCAGTCGTTTGCCTGGCACTTTCTGTCGGCATGATCGGCACTGTGGTTTTGCCCTCCGGTTAGAATCCGCCAGGGCCCGGACCGCAGGAGTCGGGCGTTAAAATCCACCGAACAAGTTCTGATGATTGGATGAGGCATGATCAAAATCAAAAAAGGCCTGGACCTTCCCATCAGCGGCGCTCCTGAGCAGACCATTACAGACGGCAAACCCGTTCGCCACGTGGCACTGATCGGTTTTGACTATATCGGCATGAAGCCGACGATGGCTGTTAAAGAGGGAGACCGCGTTAAACGCGGAACGCTGCTGTTTACGGACAAGAAAACCGAAGGCGTTCGTTACACCTCACCAGCCGCCGGCGTGGTGAAAGAGATAAACCGGGGTGAACGCCGCGTGTTCCAATCCCTCGTGATTGAGGTGGATGGAGACGAGGCGGAGTCGTTTGCCCGCTACAGCGAGTCGGATATCGCCTCCCTGGAGCGACAGCAGGTTGTCGATAACCTGGTGGAGTCGGGCTTGTGGACAACCTTCAAAACCCGTCCCTACAGCAAGGTTCCGGCCATTGACACGGCACCGCATTCCATTTTCGTATCGGTCATGGATACCAATCCGCTGGCGGCGGACCCGACGGTGATCATTGGTGAGAACAAGCCGGCTTTCGAGCGTGGCCTTCGTATACTCACGAAGTTGACCAGCGGTAAGGTTTTTGTCAGCGGCAGGCCCGGTTCCGATGTACCTGTACCTGACTCCGATGCGGTCGAGGTTAATCAGTTTGAGGGCAGGCACCCGGCTGGCAACGTGGGTACCCATATTCACTATCTGGACCCGATTGTCGGCAACAAGGTGGTCTGGAGCATTAACTACCAGGATGTCATCGACATCGCCCGGCTGTTTGAAACCGGCGAACTGCCGACGGATCGCGTGATCGCGATCGGTGGCCCGAAAGCGACGAAGCCGCGTCTAGTTCGTACACGGATCGGTGCCAGTCTTCCCGAACTGCTGGAAGGCGAGATCGAGACCGACTGCGATGTACGCATGATTTCAGGATCGGTGTTCGGTGGTCGGCGCAGTGATGGCCCCTGTGCCTATCTGGGCCGGTTTGCCAATCAGGTGTCTATTCTTGAGGAAGGCACCAAGCGTGAGTTCATGGGCTGGCTGTCTCCGGGAACCAACAAGTTCTCTGTGCTGAATATTTATCTGTCCAAGCTGACGAAGGGCAAGCTGTTCAATTTCACCACCACAACCAATGGCAGCGAGCGCGCAATGGTACCCGTCGGTGCCTACGAAAAAGTAATGCCCCTGGATATTCTGCCGACTCAGCTGCTGCGGTCGCTGATTGTTGGTGATACCGAAGTGGCGCAGCAACTGGGTGCGTTGGAGCTGGATGAAGAAGATCTGGCGCTCTGCACCTTCGTGTGCCCGGGCAAATACGAATATGGGCCGATTCTCCGCGAGAACCTGACCCGAATCGAGATCGAGGGCTAACTGATGGCAATTCGACAGTTTCTCGATGGCATCGAGCACCACTTTGAAAAAGGTGGCAAGTACGAGCGCTGGTATGCGCTGTACGAAGCGGTCGATACCATTTTCTACACCCCGGGCAAGGTTACCTCAACCACCTCCCATGTGCGTGACGGCATTGACCTGAAGCGCATCATGATCACGATGTGGATGTGTACCTTCCCGGCCATGTTTTTCGGCATGTGGAACATTGGTTTCCAGGCAAACAGTTATCTTGCCGCCAACCCCGACGCCCTGATGGGCGATGGCGGATTGCGGACCATGTTCATCAGTGCGCTGGCCGGCAACGACCCGTCGAGCATCTTCGATAACTTTATCTACGGCATGGCCTATTTCGTGCCGGTTTACGCGGTCACCTTTGTGGTTGGCGGCTTCTGGGAAGTGCTGTTTGCCACCGTGCGTCGCCACGAAGTCAATGAAGGCTTCTTCGTAACGTCGGTGCTGTTTGCGCTGATCTGTCCTCCGACCATTCCGCTCTGGCAGGTAGCCCTGGGCATTACCTTTGGTGTGGTTATCGGCAAGGAAGTGTTCGGCGGCACGGGCAAGAACTTCCTCAACCCGGCACTGACGGGCCGCGCGTTTCTGTACTTTGCCTACCCGGCACAGATTTCCGGCGACACCGTCTGGACCGCAGTGGATGGCTTCAGCGGCGCGACCGCGCTGAGCTGGGCCGCCAGTGGCGGTGTGGAAGCGCTGGAAAGCCAGATTGGCTGGGTGTCGGCGTTCATGGGTTCCATTCAGGGATCCATGGGTGAAACCTCGACGCTGGCGGTGCTGATCGGCGGTCTGATCCTGCTGGTGATGCGCATTGCGTCCTACCGGATTGTCGGCGGCGTGCTCATCGGCATGATCGGCATGGCGCTATTGCTGAACGTGGTCGGGTCGGAAACCAACCCGATGTTTGCCGTGCCACCGCACTGGCATCTGGTCATGGGTGGCTTTGCATTCGGCATGATGTTCATGGCAACGGACCCGGTTTCAGCCGCCATGACGGACACCGGTCGCTGGTGTTTCGGCATTCTGATCGGTGTGATGACGGTGCTCATCCGGGTGGTCAACCCGGCTTTCCCGGAAGGCATCATGCTGGCCATCCTGTTCGCCAACCTGTTCGCCCCGCTGATGGATCACTATGTGGTTCAGGCCAACATTAAACGGAGGCTTGCACGTGGCTAAAGCAAAAGAAACTATCTCCAGAACGCTGATGGTGGCGCTGGTGCTGAGCATCGCCTTCTCAGTGGTCGTTTCAACGGCTGCTGTGCTGCTGCGTCCGGTGCAGGTCAAGAACCAGAATCTGGATATCCGCTCGAACATTCTGGCAGCGGCCGGCATGCTCGAGCCGGGTGCGAGCCCTGAAGAGATCGAGGAGATCTTCTCGCGTTTTGATGTCCGGCTTCTGGACCTGGATTCCGGCGAATACGTCGAGCCAAGCGCAGTGGGCGTTGACGACCCGATGAAGTACGACATGTACAAGGCGGCATCGGACCCGGAAATGTCCACCAGAATCCTGTCTGCGGCGGAGGATCCGGCGGGAATCAAGAGCCGTCCCGACGTGGCCAAGATCTATACGCTGTCGGAAAATGGCGAACTGGTGCGGGTGGTACTGCCGGTTCACGGCTACGGTCTCTGGTCCACCCTTTATGGATTTGTCTCCCTGGAAGGGGATGCCAATACCATCGAAGGCCTCGGGTTTTACGACCATGCGGAGACACCCGGCCTTGGCGGTGAAGTGGACAACCCGCGCTGGAAAAAACAGTGGGTTGGGAAGAAAGTCTACGGCGACCAACTTGATGAGCCCCGGATCAGGCTGGTCAAGGGCGGCGTGAGTGCCGACGCAGCGGATAAGGAACACAAGGTGGACGCTCTTTCTGGTGCCACACTGACCAGCCGGGGCGTGGAAAATCTGGTCAACTACTGGATGGGTGACCGGGGCTATGAAAACTACCTGAAAAAACTTCGTCAAGGGGAGGTCTGATCATGGCCGACGCAACCGCCAAGCAGGTTCTCTTCGAACCGATATTCAGCAATAACCCCATCGCACTGCAGATTCTCGGCATCTGTTCTGCGCTGGCGGTAACCACCAGCATGAACGTGACGCTGGTTATGAGTGCGGCCGTGATCGCGGTAACGGCATTTTCCAACCTTGCGGTGTCACTGATACGAAGCCAGATTCCGGGAAGTATCCGCATCATCGTGCAGATGACCATCATCGCCTCGCTGGTTATCGTGGTGGACCAGTTCCTCAAGGCCTACGCCTATGAAATCAGCAAGCAACTGTCGGTCTTCGTGGGGTTGATCATTACCAACTGCATCGTGATGGGTCGCGCCGAAGGGTTTGCCATGAAAAATGGCCCCTGGCTGAGCTTCCTGGACGGCATTGGTAACGGACTGGGTTACTCGGTGCTGCTGCTTTTCGTGGCCTTTTTCCGTGAGCTTCTGGGCGCCGGTTCACTGTTTGGTGTCGCCATCATGCCGGTCGTAAACGAGGGCGGGTGGTATATCCCGAACGGTCTGCTGCTGCTGCCACCCAGCGCGTTCTTTATCATTGGCCTGGCGATCTGGGGACTTCGTACCTGGAAGCCTGAGCAGGTCGAGGAAGAGGATTATAAGATGTCCCGTCACACCGCCAAGGAGGCCTTCTGATGGAACACTACATCAGCCTGATTCTGAAAGCCGTTTTTGTTGAAAACATGGCTCTGGCGTTCTTCCTGGGCATGTGTACCTTTCTCGCGATCTCGAAGAAAATCGAGGCGGCAACCGGTCTGGGTATTGCGGTCATCGTGGTTCTGACGGTCACGGTTCCGGTGAACAACCTGCTCTACAATAGCGTACTTCGTGAAGGTGCCCTGAGCTGGGCAGGCCTGCCCAATGTGGACCTGAGCTTTCTCGGATTGTTGTCGTACATTGGTGTAATCGCGGCGCTGGTCCAGATCATGGAGATGGTTCTGGACAAGTACATCCCGGCGCTCTATGCCGCGCTGGGTGTCTTTCTGCCGCTGATTACGGTGAACTGCGCGATTCTCGGTGCCTCACTGTTCATGGTCGAGCGGGATTACACGTTTGGCGAGAGTGTGGTTTACGGCTTTGGCGCAGGGCTCGGCTGGGCACTGGCAATCGTCGCACTGGCCGGTATCCGTGAAAAGCTGAAATACAGTGACGTACCTGACGGTCTGCGTGGCCTGGGCATCACCTTCATCACGGTTGGCCTGATGTCGCTTGGATTCATGTCGTTTTCCGGCATTTCACTGTAAACCACCCGGTGATTCGATTTAACGAAAAGGCGAGACCATGAATACAGAAATTCTTCTTGGTGTAGTCATGTTCACCGTTATCGTTCTGGCTCTGGTCGCAGTCATTCTTGCGGCCCGTTCCAGACTGGTAAGCACCGGTGATGTGACGATTGAGATTAACGACGACCCCGAGCATACGGTGAAGACCGAGGCCGGTGGCAAACTTCTGGGTACCCTGGCGAACAACGGGATTTTCCTTTCCTCTGCCTGTGGCGGTGGCGGAACCTGCGCCCAGTGCAAATGCAAGGTGTTTGACGGTGGTGGCGCGATGCTGCCCACGGAGAAGACCCACTTCACCAATCGTGAAGAAAAGGAAGGCTGGCGCCTGAGCTGCCAGGTTCCGGTGAAGCAGGACATGAAAGTGGAAGTGCCGGAGGAGTTCTTCGGCGTGAAGAAGTGGGAGTGCGAGGTGGTGTCCAACCACAACGTGGCCACCTTTATCAAAGAGCTGATTCTGAAACTTCCCGAAGGCGAGGAAGTCGACTTCCGCGCTGGCGGCTATGTACAGCTCGAGTGCCCTCCCTATGAAATCGCGTTCAAGGATTTCAACATTGAGGACGATTTCCAGGGCGACTGGAACAAGCTCGACATCTGGCGTTACAAGGCCATCAACAGGGAAGAAACCATTCGCGCCTATTCCATGGCCAACTACCCGGAAGAGAAGGGCGTTCTGAAGTTCAACATCCGGATCGCAACGCCGCCACCGGGAACCGATCACCCGCCGGGCATCATGTCCAGCTATGTGTTCAACCTCAAACCGGGCGACAAGGTCACCGTGATGGGGCCGTTCGGCGAGTTTTTTGCGAAGAAAACCGATGCCGAAATGGTGTTTATCGGTGGTGGTGCCGGCATGGCGCCCATGCGGTCGCACATTTTTGATCAGCTCAAGCGCTTGAACAGTCAGCGCAAGATCAGCTTCTGGTACGGCGCCCGTAGTGTTCGCGAAATGTTCTACGTAGAAGATTTCGACATGCTGCAGGAAGAGAACGACAACTTCGAATGGCACGTTGCGCTGTCTGATGCCTTGCCAGAGGACAACTGGAAAGGCCCGACCGGGTTTATTCATAACGTCCTGTACGAAAACTACCTGAAGGACCATCCGGCTCCCGAGGACTGTGAGTATTACATGTGTGGGCCGCCCATCATGAACGCATCCTGCATCAAGATGCTGAAGGATCTGGGTGTTGAGGACGAGAACATCATGCTGGACGATTTCGGGGGTTAACCAACTCGCATGACATCCGGTATGACACGACCCGTCAGGGCGGCAGTGGCCGGCGCCTTTTTGGCGCTGGCACTTGCCGCGCTGGCGGGTTGTTCGTTTGAGGCAGAACAGAAAGTCTGGGAAATCTCCGGCCCGGTTTTCGGGACCCGGTATCACATCAACGTGGTGATGGAAGACGATCAGGCCCGGCTTGAAAGCCTTGCCAGCGAGATCGAGCAGGTTCTGGAGGCCGTCGATGCCTCCATGTCCACCTGGCGCCCGGATTCCGAATTATCCCGGTTTAACAGCCTCGCTGATCAAAGTGCCTGGACAGAAATCTCCCCGGCTCTATACGAGGTGCTGGACCGGGCGCGGGAGATATCCCGGCTGACGGATGGCGCATTCGATATAACGGTCGGGCCTGTGGTTAACCTCTGGGGATTCGGGCCTGAAGCCCGTCCGGAAACAGTGCCTGGCGATGACAAGCTTGCGTCGGTACTGGACGCGATTGGCTATCAAAAGATCGAGTTAAGGGATCAGCCGCCTTCACTGCGGGCGAATTCCCGGCAGTATCTGGACCTGTCAGCCATCGCAAAGGGCTATGGGGTGGATGCGGTCGCGAGCTTTCTCGCCGAGGAGGGTATATCGGCCTATCTTGTTGAAATCGGTGGCGAAGTCAGCGCCAAGGGTCGCAAACCCGATGGCGACTTCTGGCGACTTGCGATTGAACGACCGGTGTCCGGGCAGCGCGAGGTCGATCGGGTGGTTGCGATCGGTAATCGTGCAATGGCAACCTCCGGGGACTATCGTAACTATTACGAATCGGGCGGGGAGCGGTTTTCCCATACAATAGACCCGAAAGATGGAAGGCCGATTGATCACAACCTGGCATCGGTGACGGTGGTTGCGAATGACTGTATGACCGCCGATGCCCTGGCGACCGCTTTCAACGTAATGGGGCCAGAGAAGGCAAAAGCACTGGCAGTACGGGAAAACATTGCTGCCTATTTCATTGTTCGGGGAGAAGACGGTTTTGAAACGGATTTCACACCGGCTTTTTCTTCGTTCCTGACTCAATAAAGGAGAGGCCTTATGGGGACTTTTCTACTGGTTCTGATGATTGTTTTGCTGCTGGTGGCGGCCATGTCCGTCGGGGTCCTGATGGGGCGCAAGCCGATCAGTGGCACCTGTGGGGGTATTGGCGCCATGGGTATCAGCAAGAGCTGCGATATATGCGGGGGCAATCCCCAGAAGTGTGATGAGGAAAACGAGCGCGCTTCCACAGACGGGCAGTCCGCGGACGAACTTACCTACGATGCATCAAAGTCCGGCAAGGGCTGATCCCCTGACCGGGCAAAGATAAGGAGTCATTGCGCAATGGCAGAGCACCATTACGACGTTGTCGTTATTGGCGCAGGGCCTTCAGGAGAAGGCGCTGCAATGAATGCGACCAAACACGGCAAGCGGGTTGCCATCATCGAGGACAAGCCGACAGTCGGTGGTAATTGCACGCATTGGGGTACTATCCCCTCGAAAGCCTTGCGTCACTCCGTCAAGCAGATCATCACCTTCAACACCAATCAGATGTTCCGGGATATCGGCGAGCCACGCTGGTTTTCGTTCCCCCGAGTGCTGCAGAATGCCCAGAAGGTGATTGGCAAACAGGTGAAGCTGCGCACCCAGTTCTATGCCCGCAACCGGGTGGATCTGATCAACGGCCGCGCCAGTTTTCTGGATACCAACCGCCTGGAGATCCGCGGCAACAAATCCCACGAAATCCTCCACTTCAAGCAGGCGGTCATCGCAACGGGTTCACGGCCCTATCTGCCGCCGGATGTGGATTTTCGGCATCACCGTATCTACAACTCCGACACCATCCTGAACCTGTCCCACACGCCGCGAACCCTGATCATCTACGGTGCTGGCGTGATCGGTTCTGAATACGCGTCAATTTTTGCGGGCCTGGGTGTGAAAGTGGATCTGATCAACCCGGGTAGCCGCCTGCTGACGTTCCTGGACGATGAGATTTCCGATGCCCTGAGCTACCACCTGCGCAATAACGGTGTGCTGGTCAGGCATAACGAAGAATACGAATCCGTGGATGGCGATGACCATGGCGTCGTGCTGTCGCTCAAGTCCGGCAAGAAGATCCGGGCGGACGCCTTTCTCTGGTGTAATGGCCGTAGCGGTAATACCGAGAAGCTGGGTCTGGACACTATTGGCCTGACGCCCAATGGACGGGGTCAACTGGCCGTCGATGACCACTATCGCACGGAAGTGGAGCATATCTATGCCGCCGGCGATGTCATTGGTTGGCCGAGCCTTGCAAGTGCCGCCTATGATCAGGGGCGTTCAGCGTCTTCTGACATTGTGAAGGACGAATACTTTCGGCTGGTATCGGATGTGCCCACAGGCATCTACACGCTCCCGGAAATCAGTTCCGTCGGTCATACCGAGCGTGAGCTGACCGAGGCGAAGGTGCCTTATGAAGTCGGCCAGGCCTTCTTCAAGGATCTGGCCCGGGCGCAGATTACCGGTGACCCGGTCGGCATGCTGAAGATCCTGTTCCACCGTGAATCCCGCCAGTTGCTGGGCATTCACTGCTTCGGGGATCAGGCAGCGGAAATCGTTCACATCGGTCAGGCCATCATGAATCAGGAAGGGGAAGCCAACTCCCTGAACTATTTCATCAACACCACCTTCAACTACCCCACCATGGCAGAGGCTTACCGCGTCGCAGCCCTGAACGGGCTCAACCGGATTTTCTGAGTCAGGCAGTGGGCGATGGTTCCCGGCTGGCACTGTTTGTCAGCTGGACCCGGCTACGGGCACGGTTGTCGAAGAACATGCGGGTACTGGTGGGGAAGTCGGTGATGATGCTGTCAACGCCCATACCTTCCAGGCTCAGCATGTCGTGAATCCGGTTTACGGTCCAGGTTGAAACCTTCATGCCTCTGCGATGGGCGTCTTCCACCATGCCCTGGGTGCAGATCCGCCAGTTCAGACACAGAAAATCGCAGTGTAGCCTTGCCGCGGCGTTGACCGGGCGGGGAAACTTCTTGTCGGACACCAGGCCAATGGCGACCTTGCGGTCGCGCCGCCTGACTTCTCTCAGAAACCAGCTATCCGAGGACGTGACCACCACACGAGCATACAGGCTGCGCCTCTGTATGATCTCGATGATGCGGTTGCACAGGATGTTCAGGCGCTGGCGACCGTCTTTTTTTACCTCAAGCTGGACATGCTCCAGGTCCGGGAACTCGTCCAGAAAAGTCTCAAGCGCCGGAACGCCGGCTTTTCGGGGCCAGGCCGTGGTGTTGCGGCGGGCATCCATCTCCGCAAGCTCGGCCGCTGTGAAGTCGTGTACATCACCGGTTTGCCCGGTGGTACGGTCGACGCTCAGATCGTGGATGATCACCGGCTTGCCGTCTTTCGACAGCACCAGGTCCAGCTCGAAATGGTTTATGCCCTGGCGGTAGGCGTGCCTGAACCCTGCCAGTGTGTTCTCCGGCGCTTCACCCTTGGCGCCACGGTGTCCGTACACGATCATACTGATTGCGCATCCTTCATCTGAAGATAGATCTGCTGGCGTTTTTTCCAGGTGTCGTGGCAAAGGCGGATATCTTCCAGGTAGGCGGGCAGCTCTTCCATCAGCAGCGCCTGCGGACCGTCCACCAGAGCTTTCTCGGGCCGGGGATGGAAGTCGGCCAGAACCATGTTGGCACCGGCGATAACTCCCTGGGCTGTCGCGTGCATGACATCCAGCACGCCGTCAGGAGCCTTCTCCCGGCTGCCCACGGAGTGGGAGGGGTCAACGCATACCGGCATGCGCGTCAGCCGCTTGACGGCGGGCACATGGGCAAAATCCACCATGTTGCGATGAGGCTGCCCGGCTTCCGTCTTCATGCCCCGCAGGCAGAAGATAACGTTGGCGTTGCCTTCGCTGGCCAGGTATTCCGCCGCGTTCAGTGATTCATTCAGGGTGATACCGAACCCCCGTTTCAGCAGCACCGGGTAGGTGGTCTGGCGCCCAATGGCCTTGAGCAGTTCGAAGTTCTGGGTATTGCGGGTGCCAACCTGCAGCATGACCCCGGTTGGCCGGCCCAGCATTTCCAGACACTCGTCGATTTCCTCGATATGGCTTTCATGGGTGATCTCCATGGCAATCACCTTGATGCCATGCTTGCCGGCTTTCTCGAACACCCAGGGCAGGCAGCCCTTGCCGTGCCCCTGGAATGAATAGGGGTTGGTGCGGGGTTTGTAGGCGCCCATGCGGGTGCAGACTTCGCCGTACTGCTCCAGCGCCTGCATCATCTGTTCAACGTGCTCGGGCACGTCTACTGCGCAGAGCCCGGCAAAGATATTCAGGTTGTTCTGGTCAAAGGTCACGCCATTGTAGGTAAAGCCGCTCTGGCGGCGGTCGTCCTTGTGACGGCCCAGTATCCGGTAGTCATCCGAAATGCGGATGGCCCGCTCGACCGCGGGCAGCGCTTCGATTTCTTCCTTGTTCAGGCCCTTGGTGTCGCCCAGCAGGTAGACTTCGGTCAGCCGCTGACGCTCACCCTGAACTTCGTGAACCCGTACGGAGACCCCCGGCAGATTCTCCAGGAAGTGCATGGTCTGTCGATAGGCTTCACTGTCAGTGGAGGTATCCGGGTGAAGTATGGCTAGCATGGTTTCTCCTCAGGCTTGCGAAAGCTCAGTTCTGGCCTTCGGCGCGATGGCGGGCCTGCATGTATTCACGGTGGTTGAGGTGAAGCAGGTCCGCCATGCGGCGGATCAGATGTTCCTCGTACTTGTCGATGCGGCCGTCGGCAAAGGCCACACGCCAGATACTTTCCAGCAGCGCCTGTTTCTCCAGTTGATCCAGGTGTTCATTGATCAGGCCGGTGAATTCGTAAAGCGAAGTGGAGTCGTCCGCTTGCGCCAAGGCGTCTGACAGAATTTCCTCGGCTTCTTCCCGGGTCACTTCCTGGCTGCGCACGGCAAAGTCAACGATAGTTCGTAACTCGGATTGGTCCTCGTCATTGTCCACCCGGGACAGCTGCACCATCAGGGCCGTCGCGGCGACGGTAAGCTGGTGCGCGTCGGGTTTGACCGGTTCATTGTTGTCGGGCGCAAAGAACTGTTTTAGGCGTTCAATCATGGTGCTGTGCGTGCTCCTGTGATCTGGCTCAGGGCTCGGGTATATCAGGCGGCGTCTGACAGTCGCCTGACCCGGTTCTCCAGCTCAATCTGGTCGTTGGTAAAGCGGCGGATGCCGTCTGCGAGTTTTTCCGTGGCCATGGCGTCTTCGTTGGACTCCCAGCGGAACAGTTTCTCGTCGATCCGGCCCGGTCGGTCGCTGCTTCTGGCGGTGTCCGGGGAAAGCTGGCGGGCCAGGTTGCCGGAATCGCCGTCAAGCTCTTCAAGCAGGGCCGGGCTGATGGTCAGCCGGTCGCAGCCTGCCAGCATCTCGATTTCACCGGTGTTACGGAAACTGGCGCCCATGACCACGGTCTTATACCCGTTCGTCTTGTAGTAGTTGTAGATGCGGGACACTGACAGCACACCGGGATCTTCGCTGGCCGCGAAGCTGTCGCGGCCCGAGGCTGCCAGATGCCAGTCCAGAATCCGCCCCACAAAGGGAGAAATCAGAAAGGCGCCGGCATCCGCACAGGCGGCTGCCTGAATGAAGGAGAACAGCAGCGTGAGGTTGCAGTTAATGCCCTCGCGTTGCAGTTGTTCTGCCGCCCGGATGCCTTCCCAGGTAGAGGCAATCTTGATCAGTACACGGCTGGTGTCCATGCCAAGGCTGTCGTAAAGCTCAATCAGGCGGCGGGCGCGCGCCAGGGTTGCGTCGGTATCGAATGACAGGCGGGCATCCACTTCCGTGGAAACGACGCCCGGAACACGCCCCAGAATCTCACGACCGGCCAGCACCGCCAGCATGTCAGTGGCGTAGGTCAGTTGTTCGGCGTCTGAACCGCCCCGTTTCCGGGCGGCGGCAACGGCCTCATCCAGCATGGGCCGGTAGGCCTCTGAAGCGGCCGCTTTGAGCAGCAACGACGGGTTGGTGGTGGCGTCCTGGGGTTTCCACTGGGCAATGGCATCCAGGTCGCCGGTATCGGCCACCACGGTGGTCATGCTTTTCAGTTGTTCAAGCTTGCTGGTCATTCGTCCTGTCATCCCGATAGGTTTGTTATTTTGGCCCGTCCTGCAGGCGCGTGGTCTATACGCCTACAATAACGGGCTGATAACAAGGGAACAAGACGGACAAAGGTGTCAGGCGGGGATTGGCGCCGTTGTTTCCGGTTCCGGAACTCTGGCCATGGCCGCTTCGATCACCTCAATACCAGAACCCGGCCGGTGGGCATTTTCACTGATGTAGCGCCGGAACTGGCGTCCGCCGGGCTGGCCGTGAAAAAGGCCCATCAGGTGACGGGTGATATGGCTGAGATAGACCCCGCGATCCAGCTCTTCCTGAATAAATGGTAATACCCGTCGCAGGGCATTGTGACGGGTGTCGATCGGGGAAGGCTGGCCGAAAAACTCCGTGTCCACCGCCGCGAGTAGCCAGGGATTATGATAAGCCTCGCGACCCAGCATTACGCCATCCGTGTGTTGCAGATGCCGGTGACACTCATCAAAGGTCTTGATGCCGCCATTAATGATGATTTCCAGATGCGGATAGCGGGCTTTCAGATCGTAGACCCAGTCATACTTCAACGGTGGGATGTCCCGGTTCTCCTTCGGGCTCAGGCCTTCAAGAACCGCAATGCGGGCATGAACGATAAAGGTCCGGCAGCCAGCAGCCGAGACTTTATCAATGAATTCGCAAAGATCTTCCCAGGATTCGTGCCCGTTGATGCCGATCCGGTGCTTGACGGTGACCGGCAGCCGGGTAGCAGCGATCATCGCTGATACGCCCTCCGCGACCCGATCCGGATGCTCCATCAGGCAGGCACCGATCATGTTGTTCTGCACCCGATCGCTTGGGCAGCCCACGTTCAGGTTCACCTCGTTGAAGCCGAACCGTTCCGCCAGCGTCGCGCAATGGGCAAGCTCCTCCGGATTGCTGCCGCCAAGCTGCAATGCCAGCGGGTACTCTTCGGGATTGTGCCGCAGGAAGCGGGCCGTATCGCCATGAATCAGCGCGCCGGTGGTCACCATCTCGGTATACAGCAGGGCATGACGGCTGAGCATTCTGGCCAGGTACCGATAGTGCGTGGTGGTCCAGTCCATCATTGGGGCGACGCAGAAGCGGCGTGAAAGGCCGGAGGCTGGTGTTTCTGGGAGTTCTCTTTCGTTCATTGACCGCTCAGTTCAGCCGTTTTCAATACGTGAAGCGTTTATTGGGGTGATATTTTATCAGATATAAGGTTTGTTGGGGTGATGCCGGCACCGACCGAAGTGGCCGCTGGCTAAGGTCTGATTTGAACTTTTCCCGAGGTGGTGGATACTCCTAGTCTCCAAAAGGCGGTTACGGGGTAATTGTGAAGGACACTATTTTTATCACTGGTGCGGGTGCCGGCATTGGTCGGGAGACAGCCCTGCTGTTTGCGTCCCGGGGCTGGTTTGTGGGTGCTGCGGATGTCGACGCAGCGGCGCTGACTGCGCTCCGGGACCAGCTAGGGGAAGACGCCTGCAGCATCCACGTAATGGACGTTGTGGATGAAGTGTCGGTCAGCCAGGGGCTCGCCGACTTTGCCAAAAGGACGGACGGTCAGCTGCGGTTGTTGCATAACAACGCCGGGATTTTGAAAGTCGGGCGTTTCGAGGAGATCGACATGGCCGCACACCGGGCCATCGTGGAAATCAACGTCATCGGAGTGATGAACGTTCTGCACGCGGCCTTCCGTTATTTGAACGCCACCCCGGGCGCCCAGGTCATCAACATGAGCTCTGCGTCCGCTGTTTTCGGGATTCCGGATTTCGCCTCCTACTCCGCCAGCAAGCATGCCGTTCGGGCGATGACGGAGTCCCTGAGTATCGAATGGGAGCCCCACGGTATTCTGGTGGGGGATCTGATGCCGCCCTTTGTGAACACTGCCATGGTGCAGGCCAATGCGGGGCAACCCGCCCTGTTTGGCAATATGGGTGTCAATCTTGGGCCCAGGGAAGTCGCCGCTGCGGTATGGGACCAGTCGCAGCAACCACGTCTGCACCGCCCGCTTTCCGCCCAGTTCAGAATGTTGTGGCCGCTCACCAAGGCCGCGCCATCGGCATTGACAAGGTTGGTCATGAAGCGGCTATGGAAATGATTGCCCAGGCTTTGGTGCCGGTTTTTGTTCTGATTCTGATTGGCTACCTGTTCAGGCGCCTGCAGTTTCCCGGTGACAGCTTCTGGCTTCAGGCCGAGCGTTTCTCCTATTACGTGCTGTTTCCGGCCATGCTGATCTTCAAACTGGGGCAGGCCCGGGTGCCGGTCTCCGCCTACAGTGACGTCTTCCTGTTGGTGCTGGCGATGCTGGGCGTGATGACCGTGGCGCTGCTTATTGCTCAGTGGTTTTTCCGCTGGCCGGGGGCGGTGTTTTCGTCCGTTTACCAGGGCGGGATACGCTTCAATTCGTTTGTCGCTATTGCGACGGCGGGCATGCTGCTGGGTGACGATGGTCTGTCCACCATGGCGATCATCATCGCAGTGAAAATCCCGCTGATCAACCTGCTGTGCATTCTGATGTTTTCCCTGGCCGTCGGGCAGGATGGGTCGAACTCTCTACGCTGGCGACCGGTCGCCTACGCCATCATCACCAACCCGCTGATTATCGGTTCGGTTGTGGGCGCACTGTGGGGTTACTTCCGCATCGGTTTTCATCCGCTGCTGGCGGGTGTGCTCTCGCCCCTGAGTGATCTCGCATTGCCGTTGGGCCTGATGACGGTGGGCGCTGGCCTGCAACTGAAAGCGTTGCGAGGTACGTCGCTGCCGTTTTTGGTGGCGTCGTCACTGAAGCTGGCCGGTTTCCCGCTGATGACCGCCGGGCTGGTGCTGGCGATGGGCCTGGACGGAACCATTGCCCAGGCCAGTATTCTGCTGGCAACCCTGCCCACGGCAACCTCTTCGTATATTCTAGCGCGTCAGTTGGGAGGGGATGCGCCGCTGATGGCTGGGATTATCAGCGGCCAGACCCTGTTTGCCATAATCTCGATACCGCTGTTTCTGGGTCTACTCTGGTAGTTGTGGCAGGGCTGCCATCACAGGCACTTCGCAACCGCGTTCGCCAGAGATTGCTGGAAGGCCAGATAGCCATCTTGATCGGCTTTGATATCTGTCGCCAGGGGATCCCAGTCGCTGAACGTTACCTTCAGATCCCCGATGACTGGCCTCCAGCTTTCTTTGTTGGCGGTCCGTTCGGTTAACAGGCAGGGTCGATTGGCGGATTCTAGCTGTTTCTGCAGATTGGCCAGGTGTCGGGCACCGGCAGAGACTTCGGATCCGGGGTTCAGAACACCGGCCAGCGTCAGGTCGTAGTGCTGCGCAAAATGAGTGAACGCATTGTGGTAGGTAAACAGGGAAATGGCACTGGCCGGCTCCAGTTGGCTGCGTATCTCGGATTCCGTCCGGGCGAGGGCTTTTTCGAACCGGGCAAGGTTAGCATCCAGCGTGGCGTCGTCGGACGCGCTCAAGGATTTCAATACCGAGTGAATATCGCGGGCCATTTCCAGAGCCAGAGCGGGATCCAGCCAGATATGCGGATCGGAATCTTCGTCATGCCCATGATGGTGATGTCCGTGTGCATCACCATGGTCCTCTTCCGCTTCACCATCGCCCAGGGCATGGGCGCGGGACCGGAAATCGTCGCCATTCAGCATGCGGCTTAGAAAGGTTTCCATGTCCGGCCCCACCCAGAATATGGCCTCGGCGTCCTCCAGAGCACGACGCTGAGAGGGCTTCATGGAGTAGTTGTGGGGGTTGTCGCCGGGGCCGACCAGTGTAGTTACGGTGGTATCGGGGGTGGCGATAGCCCGAACCAGTAATTCCAGGGGCTTGAGGGAAACCACCACCTGTGTGTTGGCGCTCAGGGAAAGTGGCAAAATAATGAGAGCCAGAGCCAGGACTCGCAAGGCCAGGCGGTGGAATAATAGTTGGCGGATCATCTCGTGGGCTCCTGAAAAAATGTAACGTTATAATATAACAATATTGATCGATCTAAAAGTAAAAGGAGGCAAACTGCCTGGTCATCATGCGAATCTGGTCTGTGATCGTTATAATGCAACGCTTTCAACGCAAGGCCTGTTTCAGGCAGAAATCATCAGGATGCTTTCATGACTGTACGTACCCGAATCGCGCCGTCACCGACCGGTGACCCTCACGTTGGCACCGCCTTCGTCGCGCTGTTTAACCTGTGTTTTGCCCGCCAGCATGGTGGTCAGTTCATTCTGCGAATCGAAGATACGGACCAGGCCCGCAGTACCGACGAGTCGGAAAAGGACATTCTGGGGGCACTGCGCTGGCTGGGTCTTGAATGGGATGAAGGCCCGGATGTGGGTGGCCCTTATGGTCCCTATCGCCAGTCAGAGCGCAAGGATTCCTACCGCCAGTATGCGGAAGATCTGGTCACCAATGGCCACGCATTCTACTGTTTCCGCACGCCGGACGAGCTGGAAGCCATTCGCGAAGAGCGCAAGGCGCAGGGCATGAACCCTGGCATCAAGGGGGATCTGGAGCTGCCGCCAGAGGAAGTGAACCGTCGGCTTGAAGCTGGAGAGCCCCACGTGATCCGCATGAAAGTGCCGGAACACGGCGTCTGCGAGATCGACGACATGCTGCGTGGCACCATCGAAATCGACTGGGCCCAGGTTGACTGCCAGATCCTGCTGAAATCCGACGGCATGCCCACTTACCATCTTGCCAATGTGGTGGATGACCACGAGATGAAAATCACCCATGTGTTACGTGGGGAAGAGTGGATCAATTCCGCTCCCAAGCACCAGCTGCTGTACAAGTATTTTGGCTGGGACATGCCGGTGCTGTGCCATCTGCCGCTGCTGCGTAATCCGGACAAGAGCAAGCTGTCCAAACGCAAGAACCCAACCAGCATCAATTTCTACGAGCGCATGGGTTTTCTGCCGGAAGCGGTCACCAACTATCTGGGCCGTATGGGCTGGTCCATGCCCGACGAGCGAGAGAAGTTCACACTTACTGAAATGATCGACAATTTTGATATCCAGCGTGTGTCCCTCGGTGGTCCGGTCTTTGATGTGGAGAAGCTTCGCTGGCTGAACGGTCAGTGGATCCGCGACGAGCTGACAGAAGACCAGTTCATCCAGCGCATGCGGGAGTGGTGGTTTAACGAGCAGGCATTGAAAGCGTTGGTGCCCCACATCAAGGGCCGCGCTGAAGTGTTCAGCGACGTGGCCCCTATGGCGTCGTTCATGTTCTCCGGCATGCTGGATCTGCGCCCCGAGGACTTTGCCCACAACAAGTTGGACGAAGGGCAGGTCAGGCGGGTGTTGCAATTCACCCTCTGGAAGCTGGAGGCGCAGCGCCACTGGAGCAAGGAAAACATCTTTGCGGACATCAAGGCCCTGGCGAAGGCCATGGACCTGAAGATGGGGGACTTCATGTTCTCAATTTTTGTCGCCATTGCCGGAACGCCCAATTCCTGGTCGGTGATGGACTCCATGGCGATCATCGGCCCGGACATGACCCGCTCCCGTCTTCGCCATGCACTTGAAGTGATGGGAGGTTTCTCGAAAAAGGAGACCAAGCGGGTTGAAAAAGAGTATGCGTCCCTGCTGGCTGAATAATCCGAAAAAAAGCCGGGAAAAAGGTTGACCCCCCCGGGGTCGATCCTTAATATACGCATCCGTTGAGGGGCCATAGCTCAGCTGGGAGAGCGCAACACTGGCAGTGTTGAGGTCGGCGGTTCGATCCCGCCTGGCTCCAC
>Ga0207899_1000047_pt1 | contig 68589 bp, 65 predicted proteins | sample MalvirmetaMSP134_FD_184235 | JGI IMG/M metagenome (GOLD analysis project Ga0207899, IMG submission 184235) | Marine viral communities from the Deep Pacific Ocean - MSP-134 (SPAdes) | ecosystem: Environmental > Aquatic > Marine > Oceanic | place: Pacific Ocean | collected 2011-06-28
ACTTCCTGATGACCACTCACGGTCAAACTCGGGAAGCCAAGCGAACAGGACAGCTTTAAATAACGCCTGTCAGGTGCAAGTCCGACAGGCTGCTAGGCATCGGCATGATCCTGCAGCATTTCGCGCTGTTTGACACGCTGACCGCCGCGGAAAACATTGCCCTGGGCCTGATGGGCAAGCCCCGGCTGACCGATGTTATCAGGCAGGTCAAAGAGCTGGGGCAACAGTACGCCCTGCCAATCGACCCCATGCAGCATGTGTACACCATGTCCGTAGGCGAGCGCCAGCGCGTGGAAATCCTGCGCGCCCTGATGCAGTCGCCAAAGCTGTTGATCATGGATGAGCCCACTTCCGTACTGACGCCCCAGGCAGTTGAGCGTCTTTTCGATACGCTGCGGGTGATTGCCCGGGAAGGCTGCAGCATCATCTATATCAGCCACAAGCTGGGCGAGATTCAGAACCTCTGCCACCGGACCACGGTGCTGCGCGGTGGGCGGGTGGTTGTCCGTGGCCCACGCGCTGCTTCTGACCCTGCTGGCAGTGCCGGTATCAAGTGCCTTACGGCTGGCCATGACCAACCGATTCCTGAACCGGCAGCTTGAGGACCTGGCTTCAGGCCCCTCGATGCCGCTGCCGGATGCGTCGGACAGGCATCCGGCCCAGTTGATGTCCCATTTCCGTGCCCTGTTACAGCCCCAGGGCTGGTTGTTGGCCCGCGACCGGGAAACCCTCGACGCCAGGGGTCTGAGCCTGGACCGCGCCCCGGCTTTAAGCCAGCCCGGCGAGTGGATTCACAGAAGCAATGAAAGCTGGGTCTGCCTGACACGAAATAGCGTTACCTACACCCTCGGGCTCAGCCTGCCAAACGACCTCAGCCGCGAGGCCATCCAGCGCTATCTGAAGCGGCTTCCGTTGTCAGAAAACAGCCCGCAAACACCGGGCAGGCGCCCACGGGAAAACATTTCCGCACGGATTGATCGGGTACGCAGGGCAACCGCACAGATGAACCAGCTTCAGCAGTTCATCTACCGCAGCTTCGAGAGCATGCCAGACGGCATTATCGTTACCGATGAACTGGGGGTTATCCGCTTCGCCAACAGACACATCGGCGAATGGTTCGGCGAACCCATGCCCAGCCTGAACGGCCTGCCCCTGGCCCGCCTGCTTGATGGCCACGACCCCCGCAGAACCGCACCCTGGCACGAAACCGTATCCGACACCCTGGCCCTGGCCCAGGCCCGGACGGTGGACCTGCGCCTTGGCGACAAGGCCTTTCTGATCCATTTTGCGCCGTTTTCCCTGCCCGACAGCAACCAGAGCGGCATTATCGCCAACGTGTCGGACATTTCGGAATTGCGCGAACAGCAGCGCCAGCACCGGGAAGCCATCGACTTCATTTCCCACGATGTGCGCTCGCCCCTGGTGTCGCAGCTGGCGTTGATTGAACAACTGAAACGGAATCAGGGCCAGGTCGGAGCCGGGCAACTGGACCAGCTTGGCAAGCTGGCCCGCCGCAGCTACCACCTTGCCGAAGAATTTGTGCAGCTGGCGCGGGCCGAACAGCTTACCGAAACCCGGTTCTACGAGTGCGAATTACTGAATATTGTCGAGAATGCCCGGGACAGCGTCAGTGAACAGGCGGCGGGAAAGAACATCCACCTGCTACTGAGTGGACAGGAAGACCTGTGGCTGAAAGGCAACGCGGAACTGCTGGAACGCGCGGTAATCAACCTGATCACCAACGCCGTGCAGTACAGCCCGCCGGGCTCCACCGTAACCGTTCAGGTGTTCAGTGCCGGCCATGAAGCCTGCATAACCGTCAGCGACGAAGGCGAAGGCATAGCCGACCACGAACTGCCGCACCTGTTCGACCGGTATCGCCGCCAGCAAAGCAGCGAGGTGTCTGGCAACCATGGCACTGGCCTGGGGCTGTCTTTTGTTCATGTGGTTGTGGAAAAGCACCGGGGCAGCATATCGGTGGATTCCCAGCTGGGTACGGGCTCGGCCTTCAGGATGAAACTGCCAATGATTCCGGCCCCGGACTGAACTTCAACGAAAAAGGCCACCGGGTCTGCCGGTGGCCTTTTGCATCAAGCTGGTTAGCTGGCCGATCAGCTCTGGATTGTCTTGCTCACCAGATCCGAGGGCGGGCTCACCAGGCCGTTGTTATCCTCGGCCTGAACGCTGAAGTACCAGGTGCCATCACCCAGACCGGTAACGGTGTGCTCCATGGTCGCCGCGTTGTCTACCCGCACGGTCTGGTCCAGACTGTCCGGATCCTGGCCGAAGCTGATCACATACCCGGACAGGTCCGCCATCTTCAGGGCTTCGTTGTTCTGGCGCTGAAGCGGGGCATTCCAGCTCAGCGTTGCTGTGCGCTCAACCGTTTTTTCGGTACCGGAGGTACTCTCAGAATTCTGTGAAACACCCGAACCAGTAGCAGCCTGAGTACCGGAATCACCGGAAGAAGAACCACCGCCACATCCAGTCAGGGCGATTCCGAATACTAACGCGGCGATCCCTGCCTTTGACATTTTGATGATGCTTTTCATGGGATTCTTGCACCAATTTTCCGTCAGGCTTGTAAGATTTTATAGAATCCACTCAACCGATGCTGTGAATAACGTCATTCCAGAGCTTTTTTATCGGCATTTTTTTGACGATTTCCGTAAAAGATCCGCAACAACTCTTTTAAAACTCAATAAGTTACGAGCTCTTTCAGGCTCGCCTGAAGATTTTACAGCCGTGAACTGAGTCAAGGAGACTCACTTTATAAGATGTTACCGTCTGAGGAACGATAATGAAACCTGCCAGACACCACTCATGCAGAAAAAAGCGACGATCTACGCCACGGGTGATCGCGGAGTCTATGTCGGGCGCCTGGAGCCGAAGTTCCGGCGAGCCTGCGCATCCTCCACATTGCTGGTATCACTGGAAGACTCCCTTGAAGTACAGGCGCCCAACAGCAAAACCCGCCAGACTGGCAGCAGCTTCCTGATTCCGGCCGGCACCGATGTGCAGATCCATACCCGGGGCGCCCATGTGGCGCTCTTCTTCCTGGACGACTGCGGAACCGACCTCAAACGCCTGCAACAGCGAATGACCTCGGTCGTAAACCTGGGCGACCAGCATCTCTTTCTCAACGTGGACGGCGAGTCAGAAGCGGTGGAGTTTGCCAACATACTCCGGTCTCAGCGCCCGTCACTGGCAACCGCCAACGACATTGTCGAAGACTGGCTCGCCCACCCCGGATACAACCCGGAGCCACCGGACCCCCGCATTGCAAGGGCCGTGCAACTGGTAAAACAACACCATGAGCGGAATATCTCGGTAGAGTGGATTGCCAGGGAAGTCGGCCTGTCGGTACCGCGCCTGACACAGCTTTTCAGGAAAGTCACCGGCTGCCCCATCCGCCGGTTCCGGCTGTGGCACCGGGTATTCGTCACCGCAGCCCGGCTTAACCAGGGCACACCGCTCACCGAGGCCGCCCTTGCCGCCGGCTTTGCCGACTACCCGCAGTTCTCCCGTACCTACCGGCAACTGGTTGGCGCCAGCCCCTCGGATGCCAGAAACAATACCGAACTGAACATGAGCGGTTATCTGGGGTAACCGTCCTCGCCTGCAGTAACCCACCAGCGAAAAAAATCCTGTCTTTTCTGTAACGTTTCGGAAATGTATGCGTCCCTTCTATTCTGGAAGGCTTTACGCAGGCCAGCCCCTTACCCAAAAAAACCAACCAATCACCGGGAGCCGACCTCAATGAAGTTTCTTGGCAGCCTGAAAATACGAACGCGCCTGCTGATGGCGGTTCTGGTACCCGTTCTGATCACCGCAGCCACCATTGCCTCGATTACCATTACCCAGATCCAGGAAAACGGAGAGGAAGAACTGCAGCGGCTCGAAGACAGCCTGGTTGAATCGCGCATGGCGGGGTTGAAGAATCTGGTGGCGGCGGCGAAGGCGGTGGTGTTGCAGGCCAAGAACGACCCGTCCCTGACTGAGGAAGAAGCGAAAGAAGAGGCCGCAGCCCGATTACGCTCAATCACCTACGAAGACAACAACTACATCTATTCCTACAGCAGGGACTACAACAACAACGCCTATGCACCGGACCCCTCCAAAGAGGGCCCAACCTCGAACACCGCCGTCAGGGAACTGGTTTACAACCTGTTCCAGGCGGCAGAGCAAGGCGACGGCACCCACCGGTATGAATATATAAACCCTGCCTCCGGCGAAATGGAGCCAAAACTGTCCTACACCACAACCATTCCGGACTGGGACTGGATGATGGGTGCCGGTGTGTATATCACGGATATCCGGGAAGAGCTTGCCGCTACCCGGCAGGAGTTGGATGAAAGCATGACAGCGACCGTGAGCTATACCCTGATAGACATGACAGTTGTGGTAGCCATTGCACTACTCATAGGCGTTCTGGTTGGCCGAACGGTCACCCGGCCACTTAATGGTGTCAGCGACATGATGCAGGAAATCGCCGATGGTGATGGCGACCTGCGAAAACGCCTCCCAGACAAGGGCAACGACGAACTGGCCGAGCTGGGCCGCCGGTTCAACGCTTTTGTATCCAGGATTCAGGCCACGATCAGCGAGGTGGGTGCAACCACTGACCGACTGGCATCCGCCGCTGGCGAGCTTAGCCGGGTAGCTGAAGAAACCCTCACCTCCGTTCAGGAACAGGGCTCCGAAACCGACCAGATAGCCTCGGCCATTAACCAGATGGCGGCCACCATCCAGCAGGTTTCAGGCAACGCCAGTGAAGTGGAAGGCGCCGCCTCCGATGCAGACCGCATGGCCCGGGATGGAGGGGAAACCATCAACAGTGCCCAGGGCTCGGTGAACAGTCTGTCAGAGGAAATCCAGGCCACGGCCCAAAGCATCGACGCACTGGCCGAAAAGTCCGGCGACATTCAGCAGGTGCTGGATGTGATTCATTCCGTTACCGAGCAGACCAACCTGCTGGCACTGAATGCCGCTATTGAAGCCGCCCGCGCCGGTGAACATGGCCGCGGCTTTTCCGTGGTAGCCGACGAGGTAAGACAGCTTGCCAAGCGGAGCGCCGAGTCGGCAGACCAGATACGGGTAATGATCGACGGATTTGTATCTGAATCCCGCAGCGCCGTGAACCGCATGAGCGATTCCCGCAAGAAGTCAGACGAGACCGTAGAGCGCATCAACCACGCCACCGATGCCCTTGGGACCATCGGGAAATCCGTAGGGCAGATTCACGATCAGGTCGCCCAGATTGCCACAGCCTCGGAACAGCAAAGCCAGGTCGCAGAGGAAATCAACCAGAATGTGGTGCGCATTGTAGAGGCCGCCAGGCGCAGTGATACCGGCGTAACCCGCACCAGCGAATCCAGCCAGGAACTCACAGCCCTTGGCGACAACCTTCGCCAGCTGGTGGGGCAGTTCAAGGTGTGATGCCCGCCTCAGCGCGGGCCAGCCGTCGGTCGGCCAGGCCTACAACCAGAATACCCAGCCCGATAAGGCAGAAGCCCAGGATGTCTGAGGTGCCCGGCTGTTCGTTCAGGATAATGGCCGACGACACCAGGCCCACTGCCGGAATGGCGGCGGAGTTCAGGGACAGGGTAACCGCCGGCAGCGAGCGGATGGCGCCTACCTGTGCAGCTACACACAGGCCCGAAGCCAGGGCGCCGCTGAAGAAGATGTTCACCAGGAACTCCGGTTCCCAGCGAATGGCGGTGATATCTTCCAGCATAAAAGACAGGGGCGCCAGCACAACCACGGAAGTCAGAAGCTGCCAGGGAATCAGCGAAAGCACGTCGCCCCGCCATTGATGCCTGCGCACATGAACCAGGCCCGCAGTCCACACCAGGGTGGCCAGGACAATCAGCCCCCCGCCCTTGAGCGTTCCGCTGGCCTGCCAGTCCAGGGTCAGGGGGTTGAAAATCGCCATCAGCCCGGTAAGGCCAAGGCCAGTTCCCAGGGCTCTGGCCAGGGTGAATTTTTCCCCGAGAAACAGCGAAGCTGCCGGCACCACCCAGATGGGGGATGTATAAGCCAGGATAGCCGCCCTGCCCGCAGGCATGAACTGCAGGCCCAGAGTCACCAGTGAGATAAACCCCATGTTCTGCAACAGGCCCACAGACATGACCACCCGGATATCAGCACGGTGCGGCAGACGCAGGATGCCCATGGCACGGGCGATCAGGAACATGGTTATCGTGCCCAGCACCATCCTCATGCTGGTGTAGAACAGCGGGGGGCTGTAGGTCAGACCGATCTTGAGGATCGGGAAGTTGATGCCCCAGGTCAGGGCGGTGAAAGCCAGCAGCAGGTAGCCATTGCGCCAGGCATAACCGCTACCCGCTGCTGCCCCTGTGCTGGAATCACCCACGATCAGTGTTCGACCTTCAGGGCGCTCTCATGCCAGTTGCGGAGTACCCGGTCAGAAATCCATACCATCAGTGCGAACAGCAGAACCCCGGTAAGGGTAATCAGAACCAGCGCGGCAAACATCTTGGGTATCTGCAGGTTATAACCTGACTGCAGGATCATGTAGGCCAGCCCGGCCTTGGCGCCACCGGTACCAGCCACAAACTCCGCAACGACCGCACCAATCAGGGCCAGACCCGAGCTGATACGCAGGCCGCCGAAGAAATACGGCAGTGCGCCGGGAATTCTCAGCCGCACCAGCTCCTGCCAGCGGCTGGCCCGGTACATACGGAACATGCTCAGAAGGTTCGGGTCGACGCTACGCAACCCCAGGGTGGTGTTGGAGATAATCGGGAAGATGGCCACCAACACGGCACAGACAGTCAGCGCCCAGACCGTATCGTTGACCCAGATAATAATAAGCGGGGCAATGGCCACTATGGGCGTAACCTGCATCAGGACCGCATAGGGAAACAGGCTGATTTCGATCCATTTGCTCTGAACAAACAGCAGCGAGGCAGCTACGCCTGCGACCACCGCGATGCCAAAAGCCAGGAAGGTTACTTTCAGGGTCATCAGCAGTGCATTGAACAGGGACCCGAAATCGGCCACCAGCGAATGCCCTATATCCACGGGGCTGGGTACGATGTACTTGGGCACGTCGAACCCCATCACAGTCAGTTGCCACATCAACAGAACCACCACGCCCACCGTAAGCGGCGCGGCGATCTGTACGAAGCGTTCATTGCGTATCAGCGGCTGTTTCATGACATGCGCTCCTGTGGCTCGTCACCCATGGTGCTGGCCCGTTCGAGGGCCTGGGATACCTGTCGGCAATAACCGGCAAAGGATGTGGATACCCGGAAGTCCGGTGAACGGGGGTAAGGCTCGTCAATACGGATGTCATCAACGATTCGGCCCGGGCGCGCGGCCATCACAACAACCCGGTTGGACAGGTACACGGCCTCGTAGACACTGTGGGTGACAAACACGATGGTCCAGCCATTCTTTTCCCAGAGCTTGAGCACATCGTCATTAAGCCGGTTGCGGGTCATCTCATCCAGCGCGCCAAAGGGTTCGTCCATCAGCATCAGGTTGGGATCGGTAATCATTGCGCGGGCAATGGAGGCACGCATCTGCATGCCCCCTGACAGCTCCCGGGGAAAACTCTCGTCAAAGCCCTGGAGCCCGACCATGTCCAGGGCAGCATCAATCTTTTTTTCGGCCTCCGGTGTGTTGCCGGTGTGTTCAAGATCCAGCGGCAGGCGGATATTCTTGCGCACCCTGGCCCAAGGCATCAGGGTGGCATTCTGGAACACGAAGGCCAGCTTCCGGCCTTTGCTGCCCACCACATCGTAATCCTGCTCCCACCACTTCATGGTGCCGGCGGTGACATCCCCCAGCCCTGCCATAATCCGCAGCAAAGTACTCTTGCCGCAACCAGAAGGACCAAGCAGGCTGACAAACTCGCCCTGCTTCACCGTCAGGTCGGCGCCTTTAAGAGCCACGGTGCCGTTGCCATAGATCTTGTCGATGCCCTCTACCTGCAGGACCGGCCGTGAACCGGAGCCCGCCTTCATGGCTGTGGGCCTGGCTTCTGAATCCGGTCCCGGCTTGAGAGGCGTAACCTTGTTACCTGTCATAATAATGTCTCCAGGGTTTGGTCAGCCTTGCCCATGGGCTGACTAAAAATTTCCGGTCCTGTCCTGCCGTGCCTAAAAAAACCGCCCGAGGGCGGCAAAGGACTACACAACATCTGCTTTTTGATTCAAATCTCTGAACATCCGGTCAGCTTTTCTATCTTTGAAGCAAACTAAAGGCCAGTTTCGGCATAATTGACTATTTATTATCAGTCCGTTTAGCAGGAATTGTGCGGGAATCCGTGCCTGGCTTGATCCGCACCTGCCATACCGTGGGCTGGTTGCCGGGGTGAATACCGAACGAGTGAAGAAACCAGGCAAAGACCAGGCAGAACAGGTGATGCCCCGGCCTCAAAACTGCCCAACGAGGGTGCACCCGGTGCCCACAATGCCCTGCTTTGATACGGGCCGGCCCGTGAACCAGCAGAGGTATCGAGAGGTATCGAGAGGTATGGAGAGGTATCGGCGCTGACAGCAGGCCCGGCGGGCTGTCACTGCTTGTCGACGATTGGTACGAATCGTGAATACCTGACCAGTTGAACAGATCCAGTTAGCCAGACCCGGGAGTTCAGCTATGGCGCAACACACACCAGCGGCACCGCAGCCAGCGGCCCTGCCCGTGATCGACATGAGCCTGCTTGAAAGCAGCGCATCGGGCGACCAGCGAACGCTGGCCGAAACACTCGCCGATGCCTGCCTGGACAACGGCTTTTTCTATATCAGCAACCATGGTGTTCCCGGGGCGCTGACGGCGGAGGTCCTGCAACAGTGCCAGTCGCTGTTCAGCCTGTCAGAGGCGGAAAAAGAACGGATCAACAAGGCCCGCTCCCCCGCCAACCGGGGCTACGAGCCCCTGAAGGGCCAGACTCTGGAACCCGGCGCGCCGCCGGACCTGAAAGAAGGTTTCTACATAGGGGAAGAGCTGGGCGACGACGACCCAAGGGTTCAGCAGGGCCGCTTCAATCAGGGCCCCAATCAGTGGCCGGAGTCGCTGCCGCAATTCCAGGACACCATGATGCGCTATTTCGATGTGATGAATGAACTCAGCAGCCGTATCATGACTGGACTGGCACTATCTCTTGAGCTGCCGCGAACGCACTTTGCCGACTTCTGCCGCCAGCCCATGTCGACCCTGCGGCTGCTCCACTATCCACCGCAACCACCCCGCCCGGCTCCCGGGGAAAAAGGCTGCGGTGCCCACACCGATTTCGGCGGCATTACCATCCTGTTGCTGGATGACAACGCGGGCCTGCAGGTATGGAATCATCAGGAACAGGGTTGGATGGATGTCGACCCCCAGCCGGGAACCTTTGTGGTCAATCTAGGTGACATGATTGCCCGCTGGACCAACGACCGTTATCGGTCCACATTACATCGGGTGCTGAACATTTCCGGTACCGAGCGCTATTCCGTGCCCTTCTTCTACAGTGGCAACCCGGACCATGAAGTCGTCTGCCTGCCGTCCTGCCTGAAGCCGGGGGAGCAACCCCATTACCCACCCACGACTGTGGAAGCGCACCTGATGGACATGTACCGGCGGACCTATGCCTGATCCACAAGCCACGGCATTACTGATCCACGGCGCCTGGGCCGGAGCCTGGGTCTGGGACACCCTGACACCGTTTCTTGAAGAAAGGGGCCTGAAGGTGCTGGCGCCAGACCTGCCCGGGTGCGGAACCCGTCTTGGCGACCCGACCCAAGCATCCCTGGAGCACTGTGTCTTTGAGCTTGAGAAACAGCTCGACGCTGTGGAAGGGCCTCTATTGCTGGTCGGCCATTCCGGCGGCGGCGCGGTAGCCACCCAACTGGCGGAGGCGGTTTACCCGCAGGTAACCGGCGTCGCCTACCTAGCCGGGATGATGCTGCCCTCCGGCATGAGCTTTGGGAACCTGGTTGCGGAAATGGTGGGCCAATATCCCGAAGCTTCAGGTATCAGCCCGTTTCTGGAATGGCAGGATGACGGCAGGGTTTCCCACGTGCCGGGCCCGGCCATTCGCAGGATTTTCCTGCAGGACATCGATGAGCAGGTGGCGGAACAGGTTATTCCACGCTTTGGCCCCCAGGCCGAAGGCAGTCGCATTCTGGTTCCCCGGTGGACGCAAGACCGGTTTGGCAGGCTGCCCCGACTTTATATCGAGGCCCGCCGGGATCAGTCGGTAATACTGCCGGTGCAAAGACGCATGCAGGCACTGGTGCCCGGGGCCGAAGTAGTCTCACTGGATACCGGGCACGTGCCCCAGTTGGCGGCCCCGGAAGCTGTTGCCGATGCCCTGGCCCAGTTTTCCGGGCAACCACTTGGGCTGCCCTTTTCATGATCCCCTTATGCGGCTGAGTACAGGTCAGTCTTCGTACACCTTCTGTATAAAGGACAGGTCAAACGCCTCTTCCCAGGCCAGGTCTTCAGACAGGGTGCCGGCAGCTACCATGTCATCGAAAAAGGCTTTCCAGCGCTCCCGCGTCATCATGCCATAGCGCCCGCCCTCGGCAGCTCCAGACAGCAGTATCTCCTCTTCCTGCATACTGGCATGACTGTAGGCCAGCAGTTCGTCCTGCATTTCAGGGTTGTCCTCTTTGATCAGGACATTGGCGGCTTCCGGGTCTTCAAAATAGGCCTTCCAGCCCTTTGCGGTTGCTGCGACCATTTTCTGGACGGTTTCGGGGTTTTCCTCAACCATTTCATGAGTGGTATCCAGAGTGGCGGAATAGGCCTTCCAGCCCTCGTCGGCCAGCAGCAGGCTCTTACCATTAATACCCGCCTCGCCAAGGAAGAAGCCATCGTTGGTTACATAACCCTGCTGAATGGCCTGCTTGTCCTTGATGAATGGCGCATAGCTGTAGTCGTAGGCTCTTAACTGGTCATCGGTATAACCATATTCGGTCTTCAGCCAGGGCCAGTAGGCCACTCGCCCTGCGGTGGGAACCCGCATGGCCTTGTCCTTGAGGTCTGCCAGTGAATCATGGCCAACGTCGGAATGAACTACCAGGGACTGGGGGTCCTTCTGGAAAAACGCAGCGACAGTCACCATCGGAATATCCTGCTTGACCGCATTGAGCGTCTGCAGGGCGTAACCCATGATGAAATCCACCGAGCCGCCCATCAGCAACTGGACGTTATTGACCTGGGGGCCACCCATCTTGATGGTGACATCCAGACCATGCTCCTCGTAGATGCCTTCAGCCTTGGCCGCATAGATGCCACCATGCTCCGCCTGGGCATACCAGGTGGTTGCGACAGTGACCGGGGTCAGCTCCTGTGCCTGGGTAATACCCGACAGGGCACTCAGCGAAAGCGACGCCCCGATAGCCAGTTTTTTCAGTGTGTTCATATCAATTCTCCGGTTCCGGGCTTTATGCCCCATAGGTGTTGGTCAGTTTTTCCTGCAAATGCTGCCCTGCAGTTATGGGCTCGTAGAGTGCTGGCGAATCTGCTGTGGCGCAGGAGTCGATACAGGCAATCTCAGCGTCTTTGTTGGGGTGGCAGAAAAAGGCAATGGAATAGCGGTCGCGGTGGCGATGCTCCGGCGCCACATTCACCCGGTGAGGCGTGGAGCAGAACACATGGTTGGTCCAGCGGTGCATCAGGTCCCCGGTGTTCACCACCACGGTGCCGGGGATCGGCGTGGCCCTGATCCACTCCCCGGCGCGGGTGCGCACCTCAAGACCACCCACGTCGTCCTGGAACAGCAGGGTGATACTGCCGTAGTCGGTATGGGCACCGGCCCGGCTTTCGCCATCACTGGGCTCGAAGCCCTCTGGCAGAGGGGGATAATGCAGCAGCCGCAAGGTGTGGTGATGCTGGTCATGGGCACTGACAAAGAAATTCGCCGGCAGCTCCAGCGCCAGGGCAAAGGCCTCCAGAACCCTGTCGGCAGTGTCAATGCATTCGCCCAGGAAGCGGGTCATGGTGGCTTCGAAATCTGGCTGGCCAGCCGGCCAGAGGTTGCGGGGCGCGCCCGGCTCCGGCAGATCAGGTGCCAGGTTAAACGCTTCTTTCAGATCGCCGGGGCGCTCCGGGTCCAGGCGTTCACGCCTGACACCCACATAACCACGGTTGCTTTCAGCGTTCTGCCAGGCAACCTGGTTTTTTTCCTCTACAGGCAGTGCGAAAAACTGCCGGGACGCCACAAACGCATCCGCCAGCTCAGCCTCCGGCATACCGCAATTGGCCAGATAGAAAAAGCCCCACTCTTTGCTGGCTTTTCGCATCTGCGCTGCAACCGCCTGACGCGATGATTCCGACCCGTCAAGAAAAGGCTTGAAGTCGATTACAGGTATTTCCAACTCGTTATCCGGCATGATCTACCCCGCTGCCAATGCCATTTATTGCCCAATTGGTCAATTTATTATTAGCAACGGGTGTGCCATCTGTAATAGCGCCATTTAAGCGCCTTTGAGAGGAATACTGGGGTTACACAATGCATCATTTAGGTGCGTCGTGCCCAATTCATGACCAGAAAGTCAGTGTTTTTTCCGGCAGGATTCATGGCGGTGCGGGTATGGGCGGGATTACTTCTGCCGGTGGTCGTACGTGGCATTCAACCGGGAAGCCAGATAATCCGCACAGGTAATCGACTGGTATTTTGGCGCTTCATCGGGCACCACATCCCGCGAGTCCAGAATCGAATCCGGGTTCACTTGCAGGAAGAAGGCAATGGAGTAACGTTCCTTTGTTGGCGGACGGACCCGGTGCGGTGTGGACACGTAGGTGTCGTTACTCCAGCGCATCAGGCAGTCGCCAATGTTGCACACGAACGTGCCCGGCACATGGGGAGCCTGAACCCACTCACCCTGGCGATTCAGCACTTCCAGCCCGGCCACCTCATCCGTCGCCAGGATAGTAACATTGCCGTAGTCACTGTGGGTTCCTGCACCGCCGTCTTCCCGCTTGTTGGTCCTGGCGCTGGGCGGATAGTGAAGCATGCGCAGGGTGGCGATGGGTGATGTCAGGTGCCGGGCAAAAAATGCCTCATCCAGCCCCAGGTCAAGACTGAAACCACGGTGAATGGTTCTGCCCAGCGCCAGGCAATGGTTGAAATAGTCCAGGGCCCGCTGGCGCCAGCCGTCGATCGGGGGCCAGAAATTGACCCCGCGAAAGGGTTTTCCCGCCAGGACATCCGGGTGATCTTCTGGAAAATCGGCTCCGATATTGAAAGCTTCCTTCATATCCGAACCGGACTCCGGATTCAGCTTCTCATCCGCCATCGCGACGTAGCCGCGGTTATGGGGTGACCGCTTGATCGAGAGCGCCTCTTTCCCGGTTATCGGTAACGCAAAGAGCTCTTTTGCCAAGGTGAAGGCATCCTCGCAAACTGCCTGCGGGATGTCGTGATCCGTGACATAGAAAAAACCGACTTCCCGACAGGCCCTGCCCAGTTCAGCGGCCGTGGTCCGGCGCTGTTCGGGATCCTCGCTGCGCAGGCCGGCCAGTGAAATAATGGGCAGTGCAGACATTGGGTTCTCCTGAATAGTCCTGGGTTCAGACCATGGACACTCGTGTGTGTGACAGTTTGCGACAGGCCTCATGAAGCGCCAGCCCCTGTTGCTGGGCATCGGCAATCACAGCCTGCTGGCTGACCTGTGTCGTTTCGCCGTTTCGTAGCAATTGGCGGCCGTCCACCCATACCGAATCAACATTGGCCGTACTGGCAGCGAACACCAGGTTCCAGAGCAGGTTGCCGCCCTGTTCGTTCACCGACACCGGTGCCAGGTTGGCTCCGGCCAGATCAAGCAATAAAAGGTCAGCCTTCTTGCCCACTTCCAGGGAGCCGATTTCCTGGTCCAGGCCCAGGGCCCTGGCGCCGTTGATCGTTGCCATGCGCAGGATCTGGTCGGCAGGGAGTGCCGTGGCATCCAGCCGCGTTGCTTTCTGGATCAGGGAGGCGAATTTCATCTCTTCAAACAGGCTCAGGCTGTTGTTGCACACCGGGCCGTCGGTACCCAGCCCCACGGTCACTCCGGCGGCGAGCATCTCTGGCACGGGGGCCACGCCACTGGCCAGTTTGGCGTTGCTGACCGGGCAATGGGCGATGGCCGTACCGGTATCGGCCACCCGGAGGAGTTCGTCACCGTTGAGCCATACACAGTGGGCCAGCAGGGTTCGCTCCCCCAGAATGCCATAGTGGTCCAGCATGGCCAGGGACCGGCGACCGAAATCGGCACTGACCGCCTGTTCTTCTTCTTTCTGCTCGCTGGCGTGGGTATGGATGCCAACGCCAAACTCGCGGCTAAGGTTGGCGGCTTCCCGGTAGGCGTCTTCAGTGCAGTAGAAAAGATGCTCCAGACCCATCCAGACCCGCACCCGGCCCTGCTGGCTTTCATGATGGCTGTGGATCAGGCGCCGGTTCTCTTCACGGGTCGAGAAAAAATCCTTGCCCGGCCGGTCCGCCACATAGGGTGCCAACTGCACACGCAGGCCCAGTTCGCAGGCGGCATCGGCACAACGGTCCATGAACCGGAACATGTCCATCACACAGGTGGTTCCCGCCTGCAGGGCTTCCAGGTAACACAGGCGGGCGGAATGGTAGGCGAATTCTTCGGTCATGGCCCGGTGTTCCAGCTGATACCAGGGCAGCCATTCCATCAGCGGCATGTTTTCGGTCACGCCCCGCATCAGGCTGGAGTGGGAGTGACAGTCAATCAGCCCCGGCAGAAGCGCGTGGCCACGGCCATCGATCACCTCGCAGCCCGCTGGAATGGCGACTGCTGTCGCCTCGCCAACACAGGTGATCAGGCCATCCTCCACTACCAGTGTGCCATCGGGAATAACCCGGTTATGGGGGTCTACAGTAAAAATGGCGGCGTTGCGGATGGCAAAGGTGGTCATGGGGTCTCTCCGGGCATGATGGGCCGAACGGGGTTGGCAAGGCGCACCTCGTCGCAGTTGTCCCCCGGGCCCCGGCGGTCCACTACCAGATAGTCCGAATCCGGAAGCAGGGGCAACAGTGGCGCGTGCCAGGTACCGGCACGATAGTTCACACCCTGATGGCCCTGAACCAGAAAGGCCTTTATCAGGGATTCATCAAAATCACCCGGTGGCGCCACTACCGCCAGAAACGGTTGCCGGGCCAACGGCATAAAAGCCTGACTGCCCAACGGATGACGCTCCATCAGGGTGATTTCCGGGGTGTCCAGGGGCTGCCCGTGAAAGATGGACAGGATCCCGGCCGCACCCTCGCCCAGCAAGTCCACCGTCGCCAGGGCATGGAAGCGTTCGGTACGACCATTGTTGATGGGGAACGACTCGGCGCCACGGGTGTCGATAACGTCGCCGAAGTCCGCAAAGGCTTCCCGGCTCAGCAGCTCGACAGGAATGGCCCGCGAACGGCTCATGCCACCGGTTTCCCGAACAGCTGTATGCGGCTGACCCCGCCATCGGGGATCACATTGAAGCGTATATGGGTAATCGGCCCCAGGTCCGCCAGTTCGGCGAACTCATGAATGGCGTCAGCACTTAATGGCTGCTCCGGCATCAGGGTCTGCCAGAACATGCTCTGGGTGATCAGGGAGCTGGCCGTGCTGGCCCCCGCCTCCACGCAGGCCGCCTGAATGGAGCAGGCAGCGGGGAAGTTGCCCTTGAAGTGAGCGGTGTCCACCCTGACACTTCCGGCTATGCCCTTGTGACCCAGGGCCAGTATGCACCAGTCATTGCCCGGCTCGCGCCGGCGCCGGGTCTCCCAACCATCGCCCATGTTGATTCCCCGGCCCGGCCGCAGCATCTTGCGGGGCTCGCCATAATGGGCATCACTCCAGGCAACCTGGTCGCCGCCATGCTCCAGGGCCAGCAGGTTGACGGACTCGCTGGCTGCCAGTGCCGACCAGTCACAGAAAGGTTTGCCGTAGACCCGCAGGCGCGCAAGCCCGCCGTCGGGGTATATATGAACCCGCAGGTGGGTCCAGGGCTGGTCCGAGGCGATCCCGCAGAAACAGTGGTCGTTACCTTTAAGCCCGGTGGCAGGAACCAGTGGCTGCCAGTCGGCGCCCTGGCCCGGATCTGCATCGGGGCTGAAACAGGCTTCCAGGGACACCGCAGGGGGAAAGTTACCGGTGAAAAAGCTGGTGTCGAAATCCACGCCTGCCAGAACCCCCGGCATGGCCAGGCGGATAATGCACCAGTCGTGACCGGTTGCGCGCCTGCGCCGGGTTTCCCAGCCATCCATCCACTTGCCATGGTCGTCGAAGCGGTCCGGGTAGAATACCGGCGGTTCAGGGTTCAGCATCCGCTCCCGGGGGCCGAAAAACTCGTCAGTCACCTGCACCACTTCGGCGCCCAGGCTGGCGTCGGCCAGGTTGAGACTCTCGCGGGTAAAAGCCGGCCCGTCCACAGCGGGAGCTACTATTGCGTCGTTCATGTCATCGACTCCCGGCCTGTTCTGGCTTGTAGGGGTGTTCAAGCTTCCAGTGGTGTGCAATGTCTATGCGGCGACACACCCACACCCGCTCGTGCTGCTGAATATAGTCCAGAAAGCGCTGAAGGGCCCGGAACCGCCCGGGGCGGCCGGCGATACGGCAGTGCAGGCCCACTGACATCATTTTGGGGGCCTCGGCACCCTCTTCATACAGCACATCGAAGCTGTCTTTCAGGTACTGGAAGAACTGCTCGCCGCTGTTGAAGCCCTGGGGCGATGCAAAACGCATGTCGTTGGCATCCAGCGTATAGGGCAGCACAAGATGAGGCTTATCCCGACCATCGACGGTTCGGACCGTCGTCCAGAATGGCAGGTCGTCGCCGTAATAGTCACTGTCGTACTCGAACCCGCCATGCTCAACCACCAGGCGACGGGTATTGGGGCTGTCCCGACCGGTGTACCAGCCCTGCGGCGGCGTACCGGTCAACCGGGTGTGGTGCTCAACAGCCAGCTCCAGATACCGGCGCTCCTCGGCCTCACTCATGTGCTGGTAATGGATCCAGCGCAGGCCATGACAGGCAATTTCGTGGCCATCCCGGAGAAAGGCGTCCACCACCTCCGGATTGCGGGACAGTGCAATGGTCACGCCGAATACGGTAAGCGGCAGCCCGCGCTTTCGGAACTCCCGCAATATCCGCCATACGCCGGCACGGGAGCCGTACTCGTACAGCGACTCCATGCTCATATGGCGGTCCTGGTAGGCCTCGGCGCCGATAATATCGGACAGGAAGGTTTCGGAGTGTTCATCACCATGAAGCACACAGTTCTCGCCGCCTTCCTCGTAATTGAGGACAAACTGGACCGCTACCCGGGCACCGCCGGGCCAGCGCGGATCCGGAGGGTTTTCGCCATAGCCCCGCATGTCTCTGGGATAGCTTTCAGCTTCCGGGTAGCTTTCAGGTTTTTTCATGTTGGTTTTTCCAGGCCACAGCCCCGAAGTATCACATCGGTCAGAAAGTCCGCCGCATGTTCGAAGTCGCGTTTTTCGTACTCTGCCTTGTTTTCCACCATCAGAATCTGCACCTGGAAATCGGCATAGTGCTGAGTGGAAGACCAGACCAGGAAAATCAACTGGACCGGATCCACCCTGGCCATGCGGCCGTCGTCGATCCACTGCTGCATCACCGCAGCCCGGCCCCGCACCCACTCCCGCATGTTGGTGCGCAGGTGCCCCATAAGAAGCGGCGCTCCCTGGATGATTTCCATGGCAAACAGGCGTGATGCCAGGGGATAACGTCGCGACATCTCCACCTTGGCACGAATGAAGGCCGACAGCGCTTCTGCCGGGTCGTCCTCCGGCCGGATATCACTGAACACCTTGTTCCAGCGTGTAAGAATGTCGTCGAACATGGCGCTGTACATGGTCTTCTTGTTGCGGAAATAGTAGAGCACATTGGACTTGGGCAGCCCCGCCCGCTCCGCTATATTCTGGATGGTTGTACCTTTGTATCCGTTCTGGGCAAATTCCTGCTCCGCAGCCTGCAGAATCTTTTCCCTGTTCTGCTCCCGGATACGGCCCGGCCGGTATTTACGGCCATTGCCAGCGCGGCTGATTTCAACCACGCCTGAGGGTGTATGGTTGGTCATGTAGCTCTCACTCATTGTCCATTTGATCAGGAGTCCGGCGTCCTTTCTTATTCTGCCGGACTCCTGCGTCGGATCAAAAGTGGAATTTCAGCAGCGCACTCACAGAGCTCTGGGTATCGATGAGCTCGTCGCCCAGACCGAACTTGTTATTCCAGTACTGGTATTCGATACCAGCGAAAAGAACGCCGGGTTCACCCCAGAAATTACTGACATCCAGTTTAACCTGGGGAACGAACTGGAATTCCGACTCATGATCAGCCTCGGCGGTTGACCAGTCGATATAACCATCGATAAGGAACAGTGCCGGCCCGATGTTGAATGGATACCCCCAGGTAACGGTCAACTGAAGGTCGTCGTTGATCTGCTCGTTGGTGGCATAGTAAAACGCCGTATTAAAATAATTGAAGCCGGGAACGTCCCAGGCAAAACCGAAACCGGTCAGATAATTGTTGGTTTCAGTGCCGCCACCGAATTCATAGGTACCCGCCAGGAACACATCCTTGACCGGGCCGAAACTCATATCCCGGCCAGTCAGCCAACTGGTGCTGAGTGTCGGAGAAAACTCACCATACACATTATCGGTGCCCTCATCCGTACCCTGACCCTGATCCCGGTCAATGAAGAAGAAGGTTCCACCCCAGTTGTGGGCGGTTACGTTCTCAAAGGTAAAAAATGTCGCTTCGAACTCCCGACCGCCATCACCGCCGGCATCGAATTCCACGCCTTCGTACTGATCACTGTGCAGAATGGTAATGCTGGACCCGCCAAAAAACTTCTCGGCATGGGCAGCGGGGGCAAAAGATGCGCTTGCAACACAGCCGGCAATCAGGGCTTTACGTAGTACTTTCATGATAGTTCCTCTCTGTTTACAGTTTAATTTCATTGGTTGGCATATCTTCAGATCTTGTTAGTGCCCCGGCCGGTATGGCTGGCCAAGAGATAGCGGCGTATTAAGCCGGGTTCGGATCGGGTTGAACGAAAGCAGGATCAGCATCAGGATCGTGACCACATAGGGCAGCATGGCCAGCAGTTCCGTTGAACTGCGCCAGCCCAGACCCTGCAGCACCAGGTGCAGAATGCTGGCCGCGCCGAAAAGGTAGGCACCCAGTAGCACCCGTTCCGGGCGCCAGGTGGCAAACACCACCAGGGCCAGGGCAATCCAGCCGCGCCCGGCGGTCATGTTCTCGGTCCACATGGGGGTATAGGCCAGTGACAGATAAGCCCCGGCCAGCCCGGCCATGCCTCCACCGAAGGCGACTGCCAGATAACGGATGGTCAGCACCTTCAGGCCGTTGGCGTTGGCGGATTCGGGCGACTCCCCCACTGCCCTCAGCAACAGGCCGCCACGGCTGTAGCGCAGGAACATGTAGATTCCGCCGCACGCCAGCAGGGAGAAATAGACCAGCAGGTCCTGGTCAAAAAGAATGCGCCCGAGCACCGGAATATCGCTGAGCAAGGGAATCGCCACCCGCTCAAAGCCATCGATGGACCTGCCCACGAATCCGGCGCCCACAAAGGCGCTCAGGCCGGTGCCGAATATGGTCAGGGCCAGCCCTGCTGCGTACTGGTTCGCCGCCAGGGTGACCGCCATAAAGGCAAACAGCAGAGACATGGCGATGCCTGCCAGAATGGCGACAACCACCCCGACCAACAGGCTGCCGGTGGTCAGGGTGGCTATAAATCCGGCCACCGCGCCCATCAGCATCATGCCTTCCTGCCCCAGGTTGAGCACACCGGAGCGTTCACAGATAAGCTCTCCCATGGCCACCAGCAGCAGGGGCGTTCCCGCCACCACCGTGGCCGCCAGCACATTGATCAGCAATTCCATCTCGTCAGGCTCCCGGGGCTGCGGCAGGTGCTGCCGGTTTAACAGTGGTGTCAACCGCTGGCCGGCTCAGGCGGATGCGGTAATGGATAAAGGCATCACAAGTCAGCAGGTAGAACAGCAGCAGGCCCTGGAACAGGCCGGTCACGGCCTTGGGCATATTCATGGCAATCTGCAGCATTTCCCCACCAATAAAGGTCAACGCCAGCAGGGCACTGGCCGCGATGATACCCGGGGCGTGCATGCGCCCCAGGAAAACCACAATGATGGCTGTGTAGCCATAGCCGGGAGACACCTGGGGCACCAGCTGGCCAATAGGCCCGGTCACTTCCGACGCCCCCGCCAGCCCGGCCGTGGCACCACCCACAAGGAACGCAAACCAGGTCAGTTGCCGTGCACCAAAGCCGGCAAAAGCCGCAGCCCGGTGGTCCTGGCCCACCACGTTAAGCTGGAAACCAATGAAACTGCGGGCGAACAGTACCCACACTGCCACCGCTGCCAGCAGGCCGAAGGCAAGCCCGATATGCAGCCGGGTGCCGGGGATCAGCATCGGCAGGAGGGCGGAATCAGAAAACATCACGGACTGGGGAAAACCAAAGCCCATGGGGTCTTTCAGGGGGCCATGAACCGCATACAGCAGAAGATTCAGGGCAATGTAGTTGAGCATGATGGTGGTCAGTATCTCGTTGCAGTTCAGGTGGGTTTTCAACCCTGCTGCTATTCCGGCCCACAACATGCCTGCCAGCACTCCTGCCAGAAGAACCAGGGGCAGTACCCAGAAGCCACTGGTATCAACCAGCCAGACCGCCGCAATACTGGCGCCGAGCGCACCTACCAGGAAATGCCCTTCGGCACCGATATTCCAGAGCCTGGCGCGATAACAGACAGTGAGGCCCGCAGCACACAGCAGCAGCGGCGCCATTTTCAGGCCCAGCTCCGCAAGCCCCATAAGGTCACTGATGGGCGTGATGAAGAAGAATGTCAGGCCTTCTACCGGGTCCTTGCCCAGAGCCAGGAACAGGATAAAACCTGTGATCACCGTCAGCACCAGTGCCAGCAGCGGCGATACCCAGCGCATGATCTGGGAGTCCAGTGGACGTCTCTCAAGCCGCAACATGAGCCACCTCACCAGTCTTGAAGTCGCCGGCCATCCACTGGCCGAGCTGTTCTATGCCCAGCTCGCCCACAGGCGCCAGGGGCGAGAGCCGTCCGGCGCAGATTGCACCGATGCGGTTGCACAACTGATAGAGTTCATCAAGGTCTTCCGAGATCAACAGAATCGCCGCCCCTTCATCCCGGAGGCGAACCAGAGCCTCGTGGATGGCCACGGCAGAGCCCACATCCACCCCCCAGGTCGGGTGGGAAGCCACCAGCAGCCGGGGATTCTGCAATGCTTCGCGACCAATGATGTATTTCTGGAGGTTCCCGCCAGACAGGCTGGCGGCGGTGCTGCTCTCGCCATTGCAGCGCACACCGAACCGGCTGATGACGTTTCTGGCAAACTCGCCTATCCGGCCGGGGCGAAGCATGCCCCGGCTGACCAGGCCCTGCCCCGCTGCGGTCAGCAGGGCATTTTCAGACAGGGACATGGCGGGCACGGCGCCCCGGCCCAGGCGTTCCTCAGGAACGATTGCCATGCCCCGGAGCCGGCGCTGAGCCGGCGGCAGTGCGCCTATGGACTCACCGGAAAGCTCTATGGCGCTGGCGTCCAGCCGGATCTCCCCGGACAGCGTCTGCAGCAATTCATCCTGGCCATTGCCTGCAACCCCCGCAATGCCGACTATCTCGCCCTGGCGCAACTCAAGGGCGATATTATCCAGGCTCGTGCCAAAGGGGTCGCTGGTCTTCCAGTTCAGGCCACTTATCCTGAGCAGGCTGCTACCCGGCTCCGCGTGTGACACCTGGGTCGAGATGGGCGTATCGTCCCCCACCATCAACTTTGCGATATCGGTGGTAGACACCTCGGATGGCACGCAGTCGCCACTGACCCGGCCCTGACGCAATACCGTGGCGCGGTCGCACAGGCTGCGAACTTCTTCCAGCTTGTGACTGATGAACAGAATGCTGCAGCCTTCCTTCGCCAACTGGCGCAGGGTTTTGAAAAGTGATGTGACTTCCTGCGGGGTCAGTACGGAGGTAGGCTCATCCAGAATCAGCAGCGTGCTTTCCTGAATCAGGCAGCGGACAATCTCAACCCGCTGGCGTTCCCCCATGGAAAGGGTACTGACAAAACGCCGGGGGTCCAGAGCCATGCCATACCGCTCTGACACCTCCCGGATACGCTGATCAAGCTTGCGCCGGTCCCGGGCCTCGAAGGCAGACAGGCCAAGCGCTATGTTTTCTGCCACCGTCAGGGTTTCAAACAGGGAGAAATGCTGGAAGACCATGCCGATGCCCATCTGCCGGGCCCTGGCGGGGCTATCCACCTTGACCGGTCGGCCGTTCCAGATAATCCGCCCGGCGTCCGGCTGAACCACGCCGTAGATCACTTTCATAAGGGTGCTCTTGCCGGCGCCATTCTCGCCCAGCAGTGCATGTATCTCGCCAGCTTCCACGGTCAGGTCAATGCCGTCATTGGCCCGACAACCCGGGTACTCTTTGACGATAGCTTCCAGTTGTATGCGTAACGCTGCACTCATCGGCGACCTCTTATCCCTGCAACACCCTTATTCGTCCCGGTCATAAACTGACCATGTAAACAACATTTCACGACTGAGCAATATGCTTGCCAATATGATGATGACCGACTAAAAATTGATGAATAAACCAATTGGTCAGATTTTTGCAGAAACCAGTCAAGTCGTGACCCGGAGCCTACTTATGGCAGGCCCCCGGTTCCGCCAAACCCTGCAAACAGACCGCAAGCGGAGACAGCCGTGATCGAATTCCTTCTGAACGGTCGCACGGAAAAAGTTGACCACACCGACCCAAATTTGAGCATCCTGGAGTGGTTACGCACCAAAATGCGACTTACCGCCACCAAAGAGGGCTGCGCGTCCGGGGACTGTGGTGCCTGCACAGTCATAACCGGCACTCCTGACCAGGCGGGAAATATTCAATATGAAGCGATAAACAGCTGCATCAGCCTGGTGGGCAGCCTCCATGGCAAGGAACTGATCACCCTGGAGGCATTCCAGCAGGAACCGGGCCACCCCGTGCAGACAGGCATGGTGGACCAGTACGGCGCCCAGTGTGGTTTCTGCACCCCGGGTATCGTGATGTCACTGATAGCCCTGCACGCACAGCGGGAGGGCAGGGCCATAAAAGACCACGACATTATGGAAGCCCTGTCCGGGAACCTGTGCCGGTGCACCGGCTACCGCCCGATCGTGGATGCCGGGCGTCAGGCCATGACCCAGTTCTGGGCGCCGGAAAATGACGACCACCCCGCCGTTGGCCTGGCCAGCAACCGGGCACGGCCCGAGCTGGCAAAGATCCGTTCCGACGATGTCACACTCGAATCTGGCAACGGCCAGCGCTACCATGCCCCGGCCAGTCTCAAGGCGCTCCGCAACCTGCGAAGGGACTACCCTGAATCACGGCTGGTGGCTGGCAGCACCGACCTGGCCCTGGAGATCACCCAGCAACTGAAAACTCTGGACCACCTGATCAGCGTCGAGAGAGTAGCCGAGCTCAAGGACTGCAGACTGGAAGACAACGAACTGGTGATCGGCGCGGCCGCCACTTACCAGCAGTTCCGCAGCCCCCTGTCGGCACTCTGGCCGGACTTCGACGCCATGGTGGAGCGCCTGGGCTCGTTACAGATCCGAAGTCGCGGCACCCTGGGGGGCAACATTGCCAATGCCTCCCCTATTGGCGATATGCCGCCCCCCCTGATTGCCCTGGAGGCCACCCTGGTGCTGGACGGCCCCGAGGGCGAACGCAGCATGCCGGTTGAAGAATTTTTCAAGGGCTACCGTCAGACCGACCTGCAGCCGGGGGAGTTTGTTCATTCAGTGCGGGTACAGGTGCCCCGTGAAAACCAGCGGCTGTTCATCTATAAAGTATCCAAACGACTGGACGATGATATCTCCGCCGTGCTGGGTGCCTTCCGGCTGACCATTGAAAACGGCACCGTCACTGACTGCCGCCTGGCTTTCGGCGGTATGGCCGCCACGCCTGCCCGGGCGCTGAATGCCGAAAAAGCCCTGCTGGGCCAGCCATGGGCTGAAACCAGCGTGGCCGGTGCCATTGCAGCCCTTGCCACAGACTTTTCGCCCCTGAGCGATGTGCGTGCGTCGGCCGGTTACCGCCTGCAGGTGGCCGGCAACCTGCTGCGCAGGGCTCTGCTGGCGTCTGGCTCCGGCCAGGGCAATCCGCAACTGATGGTGACTGATTATGCGTAAACTTCCCCTGAACTCCCCGACCCCCGCCCATAGCGCCCGGGGCCTTGCAGGCGACAGCGTCCATCATGACAGTGCCTGGAAACATGTCAACGGACAGGCCCGTTACATTGACGACCTGCCCGTGCCGGAAGGGCTGCTGCATGCCGCCGTCGGCCACAGTGAACAGGCCCACGCACGAATCCTGTCCATGGACCTGGAAGCCGTGAAAAGCTACCCAGGCGTGGTCGCCGTGATCACCGCACAGGATGTGCCCGGCCACCTGGATATCGGCCCGGTCTTCCCCGGCGACCCGGTGCTGGCAAAAGACACTGTTGAGCACATCGGCCAGCCCATCTTTGCCGTAGCGGCCACCAGCCACGATGCCGCCCGCAAGGCCGCGCGCCTGGCAAAAGTCGAATACGCGCCCCTTGAAGCGGTGGTAACCGTACGCCAGGCCCTGGACAAACAGCTGTTCGTGCGGCCCAGTCATACCCAGCAGCGGGGCGACCCCGACCGGGCACTGGCAGAAGCGCCCAACCGTCTGAACGGCGAGCAGAACATTGGTGGTCAGGAACATTTCTACCTGGAAAGCCAGGCCTGCCTGGTGGAGCCCACGGAAGATGGCGGCATGTTCGTGCACACATCCAGCCAGCACCCGTCGGAAGTGCAGAAGCTGGTGGCGGAGGTGCTGGGCCTGCCGATAAACGAGATTCAGGCCGAAGTGCGCCGAATGGGCGGCGGCTTTGGTGGCAAGGAAACCCAGGCGGCCCCGCTGGCCTGCGTTGCCGCCCTGCTCGCCCACGCGACCCGCCGCCCCATCAAGTACCGGCTGTCCCGCGCCGACGACATGGTCCAGACCGGCAAACGCCATGATTTCTACAACACCTTTGATATCGGCTTTGACGACGACGGCCTGATTCGGGGTGCCGACATCATGGTGGCCGGGCGCTGCGGCTATTCCCCGGACCTGTCCGATGCCATTGTCGACCGGGCCATGTTCCATGCAGACAATGCCTACTTCCTGGATCAGGCCCGGGTCACCGGCCATCGATGCAAGACCCATACGGTGTCGAATACTGCATTCCGTGGCTTCGGCGGCCCCCAGGGCATGATGGTTATCGAGCAGGCCATGGACGACATCGCCCGACACCTGGGCAAGGACCCGCTGGATATCCGCAAGCTCAACCTGTACCGGCCAGGACGGGAGGTAACCCACTACGGGCAGACCGTGGAACAGCATGTGCTGGCCGAACTGATGGAGAAACTGGAAGCCAGTTCCGATTACCGCGCCCGGCGCCAGGAAATCACCCGCTTTAACCAGACCAGTCCGGTTCTGAAACGGGGCCTGGCCCTGACCCCGGTAAAATTCGGCATATCCTTCACCGCCAAGCACCTGAATCAGGCCGGCGCCCTGGTGCACATCTACACCGATGGCAGTATTCATGTGAACCACGGCGGCACCGAAATGGGCCAGGGGCTCTACATAAAGGTGGCGCAGGTCGTGGCCACGGCCTTCCAGGTCGACCTAGGCCGGGTGAAGGTATCCGCCACCCGCACCGATAAAGTGCCTAACACCTCGCCCACTGCGGCTTCCTCCGGCTCTGACCTGAATGGCATGGCTGCGCTGGATGCCTGCGAGAAGATACTCGACCGCCTGGTCGCCTTTGCCGCAGAAAACTGGTCTGTTGCCCCGGAGCAGGTTTCGTTTTCCGACAACCAGGTGGTGGTCGGCAACAACCGCCTGCACTGGGCCGACTTTATCCAGGCGGCGTACATGAACCGGGTATCGCTGTCGTCCTCCGGCTTCTACGCTACGCCAAAGATCCACTATGACCACGACAAGGGCCAGGGTCACCCGTTCCTCTACTACGCCAACGGCACCGCCTGTTCAGAGGTGGTTGTGGACACCCTGACCGGCGAATACCGGGTGCTGCGCACGGATATCCTTCACGATGTGGGCCGGTCACTGAACCCGGAAGTCGACATCGGCCAGATCGAAGGCGGCTTTGTGCAGGGCATGGGCTGGCTGACCACCGAAGAACTGGTATACAGCGACGAGGGCCGGCTGCTGACCACAGGCCCGGCCACTTACAAGATACCTGCCGTTTCCGATTGCCCGCCGGATCTGCGGGTCGCACTGCTGCCGGAAAGCCCAAACCGGGAAGCCACCGTATTTCATTCCAAGGCGGTGGGTGAGCCACCCCTGATGCTGAGCATAGCGGTGTGGAGTGCGCTGCGTGATGCCGTCGCAAGCCTGACGGACTTCCGCTACAGCCCACCCCTGGACACCCCGGCCACCCCGGAGCGGGTGCTGGGCGCCGTCACCGCCAGCCAGCAATGGCTGCAGGGCCAGAAGGAGACCGCATAATGGAAAAACGTCTGAACTGGTACCAGGCCGTGGCAAGCTGCGAACAGCGTGGCGAGCCCTACGTACTGGCAACCGTGCTGGGAGTAACCGGTTCGGTGCCCCGGGAACCGGCCAGCAAAATGGTGGTTACCGGGGAACACAGCCATGACACCATCGGCGGCGGCCACCTGGAGTATCGCATCTGCCAGCAGGCACGGGAGCGCCTGGCACGGCAGGATTACACCAGCGAACTGGCGCACTTTCCCCTGGGCGCAAGCCTGGGCCAGTGCTGCGGGGGCAGCGTGTCGGTGCTGCTCGAGGCCCACCCCGGCTGCGAACAGGAACTGGTTATCTTCGGTGCCGGCCATGTGGCCCGGGCACTGATAACCATCCTTGGCGAACTGCCCTGGCGCATCACCTGGGTGGACGAGCGGGCCGATCAGTTCCCCGCCGACGTTCCCGCCAATGTCTGCGTACACCACACCGATGACCCGGCGGGAGATGCCGCCGACCTGTGTTCGGGTCGACAGGTGCTGATCCTTACCCATAACCACCAGCTGGATTTCGAACTGTGCCGCACACTTCTGACAACAGCAGACTGCACGGGCATCGGCCTGATTGGCTCCGACACCAAGGCCGAGCGGTTTCGCCAGCGGCTGGAACACCGGGGCTTTGATGCCGGCCAGATAGCCGGCATTCGCTGCCCCGTGGGGCGGCCCGACATACCCGGCAAGCGCCCCATGGAAGTGGCTGTATCCATCGCCGCCGAGCTGCTGTCAATGACCGCAGCCACCGATAACACCCCCCGCCGGGGCCTGGCCTGGAAAGATCTCCGGGGGCTGATCCAGCAAACCGGACCCGGGGAGACCCAGCGATGACCCTGGATGAACTCAACACCCTGCCCGATACCCAGGCTGCCAACCTGTTCCGTGACTGCTGCGCCGCCGAACTCTGGGTTCTGGGCATGGTCCGGGGCCGCCCCTTTTTAAGCCGTGACGAGCTTCTCGAACACTGCCAGCGGTTATGGCCCACCCTGACCGAAGAGGACTGGCTGCAGGCCTTCGATGCCCACCCGAAAATCGGCGATGTTGACAGCCTGCGGCAGAAGTACGCCAGCACCAAAGCCCTGGCCAGCGGTGAACAGGCCGGCGCCCGGGATGCCGATGAAGCGGTATTGCAGCGCCTGCAACAGGGCAATGATGACTACCTGGAAAAATTTGGTTTTATCTTCATCGTCTGCGCCACCGGCAAATCCGCGCAGGAAATGCTCGCCCTTCTGGAAGCCCGACTGCCCAACGGCCGTGAGCTTGAACTGGAGAACGCCGCCCGGGAACAGGCCCGCATCACCGAACTGAGACTGGAGAAACTGCTATGACCGGCAAAAGCCCCATTACCACCCACATTCTGGATCTGGGCGGCGGCAAACCGGCCGCAGGCGTGGCTGTCAGCCTGGAACAGGTGATCGACGACCGGGCGATACCCATTGCCGACGGCGTCACCGATGATGACGGCAGACTGATGTCGTGGTTCAACGCCAGCATAGAGGCCGGCCACTACCGGCTAAGGTTCGATACCGGCGCCTGGTACCAGTCCCGCAACCTGGACACCTTCTACCCGGAAGTGACCCTGAATTTCCAGGTCACCGACCCGAAGGCCCACTACCATGTGCCCCTGCTGCTGAACCAGTGGGGCTACTCGACCTACCGGGGGAGCTGATGGCAAAAACGGAACATCCTGCCTTTCCGGCGGACTGCCAGGTTCACCGTGGTGCCCTGCTGCACTTCCTGACGGATCCGGGCAATGAACCTGAACCGGCACAGGGCAGCATGGAGTATCTGGAAGATGGCATGCTGGTCGTTCGCGATGGCCGGGTACTGGCCACCGGCCCGGCCGACGAACTGGCACCGCTGCTGGCTCCGGAAACGCAGATAAACCACTGGCCACAGGGGCTGATCCTGCCCGGATTCATCGACACCCATGTACACATGCCCCAGCTTGGGGTTATGGCCAGTTACGGCACCCAGTTACTGGACTGGCTGGAAACCTACACCTTCCCCCACGAGGCCCGGTTCAGCAATGCCGACTGGGCACAGGCGGAAGCCCACCGCTTTGCCGACCTGTTACTGGCCCACGGCACCACATCCGGCCTGGTGTTCTGTACATCTCACCCCACATCGGTGGATGCCCTGTTCGAGGCTGCCCAGGCCCGGGGCATGGCCCTTGCCGCAGGCAAGGTGATGATGGACCGCCACGCCCCGGAAAACCTCCTGGACACCGCCCGCTCCAGCTACGATGACAGCCGCGCCCTGCTGGAGAAGTGGCATGGCCAGGGCCGCCAGCGGTATGCGATAACGCCGCGCTTCGCTGCCACCTCCAGCCCCGAGCAACTGGAGCTGGCCGGCAAACTGGCCCGGGACTACCCCCAGGCGCTGGTGCAGACCCACTGGGCGGAAAATACCGGAGAAATCCAGTGGACCGGCGAACTGTTCCCCCAACGCAGCAGCTATCTGGACATTTACGACCACTATGGCCTGCTGGGCGACCACACCGTCCTGGCCCATGGCATCCATATTGATGACACCGACCGCAAGCGATTGCAGCAGACCGGCACCCGAATTGCGTTCTGCCCAACCTCCAACACCTTTCTGGGCAGCGGGCTGTTTGATTTCCGCAGCGCCCGTGAAGCGGGCGTCATGGTGGGGCTGGCGTCCGATGTGGGCGGCGGCACCAGCCTGTCGATGCTGGCCACCATGGCGGAAGCCTACAAGGTATGCCGGTTGCGGGGTCAGACCCTGACGCCCTGGCAGGCGTTCTATCTGGCTACCCTGGGCAACGCCCGGGTGCTGAACCAGCAGGAACAGACGGGCAATTTCAGGCCCGGCCAGTACGCCGACTTTGTCGTGCTGGACCAGCAGGCCGCCCCGATTACCGCCATGAAGCAGACCCACACCCGTTCGCTGGCAGAAACCCTGTTCAGCCTGATGATACTTGGGGACGACCGGGCCATTGCCGCCACCTGGGTGGCGGGCCAGCCCGTATACCAGCGTGGATCAGCAACCGACACTTTCCAACCTCAACCGATAACCCCCAAAGGAGCCTGATCCATGGAGGCACACCTCAGCGAATGGCTTGGCCTTCTGGTCCGCTGGTTTCATGTAATTGCCGGTGTCGCCTGGATCGGCGCCTCCTTCTACTTTGTCTGGCTGGACAACCACCTGCGGGAGCCGCCGGACTGGAAGAAGAAAAAAGACATAAAAGGCGACCTCTGGGCCATTCACGGTGGCGGCTTCTACGAAATTGCCAAGTACCGGCTGGGGCCGGAACAGATGCCAAAGGAACTGCACTGGTTCAAATGGGAGGCCTACAGCACCTGGCTCAGTGGCATGGCCCTGCTGTTCATCGTGTATTACCTGGGGTCGCCGGGCTACCTGGTAGACCCCGCCAAGGCAGACATTGGCACCGGTACCGCCGTGGCGATCGGCCTTGGTGCCATAGCCGCCGTACTGGCCATCTACGAGGCATTGATACGCAGCCCCCTTGCCAATCGGGGCAAAACCTTTGCCCTGGTGCTGTTCAGCATTCTGGTACTTGTGGACTGGGGGCTGTTCCAGGTGTTCTCGGGCCGAGGCGCCTACATTCATGTGGGTGCGGTGATCGGCACCATCATGGTGGCCAACGTATTCCTGGGTATCATCCCGTCCCAGCGTGCCCTGGTGAAAACCGTCCAGGAGGGACAGGAACCCGGGCAGCGGGTAGCGCGACTGGCGGCGCTGGCCAAGCTGCGGTCCACCCATAATAATTATCTGACCCTGCCGATCCTGTTCATTATGATCAGCAATCACTACCCGATGCTATACGGACACCCCCATGGCTGGGCCATTCTGGCCGCCATCGGCTTTATCACCGCCTTTGCCCGCCATTACTTCAACCTGCGCCACAGGGATATCAACAAACCCTCGATACTGGTGGTGTCTGCTCTGCTGACCGCGCTGCTGATCTGGGCCCTGGCCCCTGCCGCCAGGGTCGCCCCGGCGGCTGCGGATGGCCAGCCCCGGACTGACATCAGCAACGAACAGGTCACCGGCATACTGGCCCGGCACTGCGTCGCCTGCCACGCCCGGGAACCACAGAACCCCGCCTTCCAGGCCGCCCCGACCGGTATTGCCCTGGACGACCTGTCACTGCTGATAAACCACAGGGCCCGGGTAAGACAGGCGGCGGTGAACACCCACTACATGCCCCTGGGTAACAGTACCGGAATGACCGAAGAGGAGCGCCAGCAACTGGGCCTGTGGCTTGACCAGAACCAGCCTTAAAGCACCACAAAGACACACAAACCTGTTTAGGGCGCCAATTCGGGGCAGGCAGACAAGGCAGCCCAAACCGCCTGAAAACAGAAACGGACCAGATGGTCAGGTTTATCAAGGGCTGCCATGGACACCGTAAAGACTGGTATACGAATTGCTGGGACAAGACGGGTATGAAAACAGAAACGGCAAGTTAACCATCTGATAAGGAAAAACCATGAACGACAATCACCGCAAACCGGGTTCGATCAGGCGCATTATCGCCACCGCCCTGCTCGGCAGCGTCCTGGCTGCCATGGCGTCAGTGGCCCAGGCCGCGACCGACATACGCTTCACCCTGGACTGGCGCTTCGAGGGCCCTTCTGCGCCCTTTCTTATGGCTCTGGAGAAAGGCTATTTTGCGGATGAAGGCCTGAACGTCACCATCGATTCCGGCAATGGTTCCGCCGGTGCTGTCGTGCGTGTAGCCACCAACAGCTACGACATGGGCTTCGCCGACTTCAGCGCCCTTACCGAAACCACCTCGAAAAACCCCGATACCGAAGTCACCGGCATTTACATGGTCTACAACGCCATGCCAGCGGCTGTTTTTGTGCTCAAGGATTCAGGCATTGAAAAACCGGCAGACCTGAAGGGCAAGACCCTGGGCGCACCGGTATTCGACGGCGGACGCAAGGCCTGGCCGTCTTTCGCCCGCCACAACGGGCTGGCCGTTACCGATGTGGAATGGCAGTCAGTAGAGCCCGCCATTCGGGAAACCCTGCTGGCCCGTGGCGAGCTGGACGGTATCACCGGTTTCTACTTCACCAGCCTGCTGAACCTTGAAGCCCGTGGTGTCGACCCCGATAACATTGTTGCCCTGAAATATCCGGACTATGGCGTGGAGTTCTACGGCAATACCATCATCGCCCGGAATGAACTGCTTGAAGAAAACCCGGAAGCCGTCAAGGGCTTTCTCCGGGCCTTCAACAAGGCGCTGAAGGAAACCATCGCCGACCCGGAGGCGGCTATCAAGTACGTCAAGCAACGGGACGGTCTGATCAAGGAAGACCTGGAGCTGCGCCGGCTGAAACTGGCCCTGAACACCAACGTCATCACTGAAGAAACCCGCACCGAAGGCCTTGGCGCCGTCACCGACGAGCGCATGGAACGGGCCCTTGAGGACATGATCGCGTCCTACGACCTGGCACCATCAGCACAACTGAAAACCCTGTTCGACAGTTCCTACCTGCCGCCCCGCGAAGAGCGGATGATCGACTGATGGATCTGGTCGAATTCGACAATGTCAGCATGCGCTATGGGGAAGAAGGCCCCATGGCCATCGAGAACATCAGCCTGAGTGTCAGGGAAAACGAGTTTGTTGCCGTGGTGGGCCCTTCCGGCTGCGGCAAGTCCACCCTGATGAAACTGGTGACCGGGCTGGCGCCGCCCAGTGAAGGCTATGTCTACCTGGGCGGAAAGCAGGTTTCCGGCCCCCAGAAGGGTGTGGGCATGGCATTCCAGGCATCCAACCTGCTGCCCTGGCGAACCACCCTGGACAACATCCTGCTGCCCATGGAAATAGTGCAGGAATACCGTCATCGGTTCCGCGCCGAAAAGGCAAAGTTCCAGGAGCAGGGCCGGGCCCTGCTTGCCCGTGTCGGCCTGGCTGGCTGTGAGGACAAGTTTCCCTGGGAGCTTTCCGGGGGCATGCAGCAACGGGCCTCTATCTGCCGCGCCCTGATTCACCGCCCGGCCCTGTTGATGTTGGACGAACCCTTCGCCGCCCTGGATGCTTTCACCCGTGAAGAGCTCTGGTGCATGGTGCGGGACCTGTGGCAGGAGGAACCTTTTACCGTGGTACTGGTAACCCATGATCTGCGCGAAGCGGTATTCCTTGCCGACACGGTCTATGTGATGAGCAAGGGCCCCGGGCGCATCCTGGTGCGCAAGCCTGTGGACCTGCCCCGCCCCCGGGACCTGGCGGTTACCTATACCGACGAATTCGCCGAACTGGTGTTCGAGCTCAGGGACCACATCGGCCGCATCCGGGAGCAGGCCTCATGACCCGATACCAGCGCAAGCGCTTACTGATCAAGGCATCGCCCTGGATACTGCTGGTGTCACTGACACTGCTTTGGGAACTGGTCTGCATTGCCTTCGCCATCCCCACCTTCCTGTTTCCCGCGCCAACGGATATCTGGGCTTCCTGGCTGCAATACCATGACCCAATCCTGCGCCACGCCACCCAGACCCTGTTCACCACCGTCACCGGCTTTGCCATTGCGGTTGTTTTCGGCCTGGTTCTGGGAATTCTGGTCGGGTCTTCGCCGTTGATCTACAAGGCGGTCTACCCCTTGATGGTCGGGTTCAACAGTATTCCCAAAGTGGCCTTTGTGCCGGTACTCGTAGTCTGGTTCGGAATTGGTACCGTGCCTGCGATACTGACCGCCTTCCTGATTTCGTTTTTTCCTGTGGTGGTGAATATGGCGACCGGGCTGGCAACCCTGGAGCCGGAACTGGAGGACGTACTGCGTTCCCTGGGTGCCAGCAAACTGGACATCCTCCGGAAGGTTGCCCTGCCACGTTCCATGCCCTACTTCTTTGCCTCACTGAAAGTGGCCATCACCCTGGCCTTTGTCGGCTCGGTAATCTCTGAAACCGTGGCGTCCAATGTTGGTATCGGCTATCTGATGATCTCGGCCAGTTCCACCATGGATATGGGCCTGATGTTTGCCGGCCTGGTGGTAATCGGCATTATGGGTGTACTGATGTATGAAATCTTCGCCTTCATTGAGCGGCGCATGACCGGGTGGGCCACCCGGGGATCTGACCCGGCGCTGTGAACCGGATGGCAACAGGGCCCGCCCCCATGGATTCTGCGGGCGGGCCCGGCGATCATCAGCTTCCTTCCTGGGCCTCACGCTGCGCGGCGGCTTTTTCGGCCGCGTCGAAATTTGCCTGAATCCGTTGCAGCAGGTAGTCCCGGGCGGAGATCGGCGTGTATTTCTTCTCCGGGCCCTGAATGATCACTTCCTTGTTGGCCTGGCAGAAGAATGCCAGGCTGTATCTGGGTCCCTGGTACTCACCCGGCCGTGGCATACGCACCCGGTGCAGGGTGGATTTGAGCCGGTCATCGCTCCAGCGCATCAGCATGTCGCCGATATTACAGGTGATCAGCTCGTCTTTCGGGGTCACACTGAACCATTCACGCTGGTCGCCCTTGCCTTCCGCATCCCTGCCCGGACTTACCTGCAGCCCGCCCTGGCCTTCCTGCTGGAAAACCATGGTCAGGCAATCAAAATCCGTGTGCGCACCGGCACGCCAGATACTCTCATCGTGAGCCTGTTCCGGCAGTGGCAGGTAATGCAGCAGGCGCAGTGTGCTCTGGTAATCCGGTTGTGCCCGGTTGTGGGCATCCGTAAAGAAGTCCCGGCCAAACCCCAGGCGCTCGCCAAAACAGGACAGAACCTTCATGCCCAGCTGCCAGGCACGGTATTCAAAATCCAGCATAACCCGATGGAATTCCGGTACCACCGCCTGATTCGGCCACAGGCCGTCCATATGCGGCAGAGTGATCTGAAAGGATTCCTTCTGGTCTGCCGTGCCCGTGGACGGGCGCACCTGGGACATGAATTCCCAGCCGGCGTTAAGGCCTTTTTTCAGGGGGAACTTCTGTTTCTGACTCTCGGGCAGGGCGAAGAAGGCTTCCGACAGCGCGAACGCCTGCTTTACCAGGGCGATATCCAGACCGTGGTTGGCAAGCTGGAAGAAGCCTACCTCGGTGGCGGCCTGCCACAACTGGTCGGTAATTTCCTCGCGTCTCTGGTCAAAGTCGGTCAGGTCGATCACCGGAATGTCCCGGTCAATCTCCTTACCCATACCACCAAAGGTGGTCTCCAGGTTGAGCTCCCTGAGCTCATACTTTTCCGCGTTTGTGGTCATGAATGCCTCCCGGGCATCTGGTCAATGATGATCAATGGACGCCGGAAAATACCTGTACTCATAACGGGAGGGGCTGGGTCAACTGACTTCGCCGCCAACCGCCCGCAGGCACTACCGGTCGACGACTGAGCAATGACCCAAAGCAACGCCGGATAACGGCGGGCTCCTGACAGCTTCTACTCAGACTGGGCATGCGGCCTGAAAACAGGCGGCATGAACAATAAGTCTAGCACCAAATATGCCAGCGGTTCGACCCGCGCCCGATGCCGGTTTTCAACGGCCTGGCACAGAACGGGCCTTCCTCGGGGCGCTGACATAAAGCATTATCCCGGGCGAGCGCACTATTAAAGTGCAAAAAATCTGCAATAAATCGCCCCGGGCCAGAGTTGACCATATGGTCAAACTGGAAACGATCTTGCATCGTTTTGTCCTGCTGAATGTTGAATCACCCAAACAAGAGTAGAAGCGGTCAGGGGCCTGTCGAGTTCCGGGACATTGCTCTTTCCACCAATAAGGAATGGGCCTTGAACTATCTAATCCAGAATGCAGTTGCAGTCTTTTCCAGTGAAAACCCCCGGGCCACCGACATCCGCATCCAGGGTGGCCGCATTACCGAGCTGGGGTGCAATCTTGCCCCCAGCCCCGAAGCCCCTGAAACCCTGGTTAACGCCCGGGGCTGCGTGGTCTGGCCCGGACTGGTGAATACCCACCATCACCTGGTCCAGTCAATCCTGAAGGGTGTGCCGGAAGCCCTCAACCAGGGCCTTGGCCAGTGGCTTGGCAATGTGCCTTTCCGGTTCTGGCCCAGGGTCACCCCGGACCTGATGTACCACGCTGCCCGCCTTGGGCTTTACGAACTGATTCGTTCCGGCGCAACCACCTGTGCCGACCATCACTATCTTTACCATCGCACCACCAGCCCCGAGCTTGAGGAAGCCGTCTGGCAGGCAGCGGAAGAGATGGGGATCAGGCTGGTGCTGTGCCGGGGCAGTGCCACCGAACAGGGCAGCCACGAGGGAATGCGCAAAAGCGGCATCAAACCGGAAAGCCTGGATCAGGTAATAGACCGCCTGGACGCCACCTACACAAAACACCACCAGCCAGGACCCAACGCCATGAAAAAACTGGTGGTGGCACCCACCAGTCTGATTCACTCCAGCTCACCGGAAGGCCTGAGGCACCAAGCCCGGTGGGCGCGGGAGCGCAAGCTGCGGCTGCACTCCCACCTGCTGGAAGTAAGCTATGACGAAATCCAGTCACAGGAAAAATATAACCTGAGCGCAATCGACTATGCCGAGTCCTGCGACTGGTTAGGCCCGGATGTCTGGTTTGCCCACCTGGTCAGCAGCAACACTCACGCCATCGAGCGACTGGCTGCCACTGGCACGGGCGTGGCCCACTGCCCCACCTCCAATTGTCGTCTTGGCAGCGGCATCGCCCCGATAACAGACATGGCCAGGGCCGGAGTGCCTGTGTCCCTGGCGGTGGACGGGTCAGGCTCGGCGGAATCCGGGTCCATGGTGCAGGAACTCAACCTGGCCTGGCTGATTCACAGGGCCGTGAACGGGCCGGAAGCCACAAGGCTTGAACAGGTTCTGGACTGGGCAACCGCTGGCGGTGCGGGCATTCTGGGGCTTGAAGATACCGGGCGCCTGCAGGTGGGCAAAGCTGCTGACCTTGTGCTTTACCATATTGACAGCCCCAGATTCGCGGGCGTGCACACACCGCTGATGGCGCCGCTGTTGTGCGGGGAACCCGTCTATGTAAAGGACAGTTTCGTGAATGGCAGGCAGGTGGTCAGCGACGGCCAGGTTGCCGGCCTGGATACCCTGGAGCTGACCAGGAACGTACAGGAAGGGGTGGCCAGGATGCTGGCCGACGCCTGAATGGCTGTCGCCGGCAGCCCCATAAGGGCCTGCCGGCGACAGCCAGGAAGATCCGGAAATTACTCCGGTATATTCGCGGTCATGCCTTCCACGTACCAGTCCATGCCAGCAAGCTCATCCTGTGTCATGGTCTTGCCTTCTGGCACGCGCAACTCGCCAGACTGATCCTTCAGGGGGCCGGTAAAGGGATGGAACTCGCCGCTATCGATGGAGCCGATAACCGAATCCACCTTTGCCCGCTGCTCGTCGGTCAGGCGATCACTGATGCCGATAATCTGGATGACATCTTCAGTAATGCCGCCCCAGTAATCCTCAGACTCCCAGGTACCATCCATGACTTTCTGCACGGTATCAATGTAGTAAGGCCCCCAGTCGTTGACCACGGACAGCAGGTGGGCGTCACCACCGAAATGACGCATGTCGGAAGCCTGGCCCACACCCCAGTTACCGCGCTTGTCTGCGGCCATCAAAGGCGCCGGGCTGTCTGTGTGCTGAACGATCACATCCACGCCCTGGTCCATCAGTGCATTGGCAGCGTCTGCTTCCTTGGCCGGGTCAAACCAGGTGTTGGCCCAGACAACCTTCAGTTCGATATCCGGGTTCACTTCCTTGGCACCCAGATACACCGCATTGATATCACGGATAACCTCCGGGATCGGGAAAGATGCGATATAACCGAGTGTGTCGGTTTCCGTTACCAGCCCTGCCGCAACACCGGTAACGTAGCGACCTTCATAGGTTACCGACAGATAGGTACCCAGATTCTCGGCGCGCTTATAGCCGGTGGCATGCAGAAAGGTAATGTCCGGAAACTGCTCTGCAACCCTTGCGGTCGGGTTCATAAAACCGAAGGATGTGGTGAAGATCACATCGTTACCGGCCTGGGCAAGACGGCGGATGGTACGTTCTGCGTCTGCACCCTCGTTGACGTTCTCAACATAGGTGGTATCGACCTTGTCGCCGAAGTGTTCCTCAACAGCAAGGCGTCCCAGGTCATGCTGGTAGCTCCAGCCGTGGTCCCCGATAGGGCCTACATAGACGAAGCCGACCTTCATGGGGTCCTCTGCCATGGCAGACATGGGGAGGACAAGCGAGGCAGCCAGCGCCAGGCTAAGTTTTAGTTTCATGGATTCTTCTCCTGAACGGTTTGATCGTTGTGGTGCTTCCGAATACACGGATCACGGAGGGAGACAGCAGCAAAAAGCTGGCCAATTGTTCAGGAATTTGCATCAAAGGTCGTTTACAGGGAAGGACGCCCGGCCAGGAGCCTCCACGATTGCTTGGCCCTATAGTGCCGGGACAGGCCTTTTCCATGGAATATCAGTATTTGGCGCTTTTTGAGTGCATAAAGATACATATCCATAAATGGATGCACCGTTATTTGGCAAAGCTACTGCCTCCCGAACCGCTGCGGCCTCGACTGACTATGATCTTTCCCATCACCGGTTGCCCAAGCCACTGGGCGTCAACTGCCTTGAAATTCTCCGATCGAAATATGCCTAGCATTTGGCACCTTTAATGCTAGCAATTGTTTGATTCAGTATTAAGAGTATCAATTCAAGCTCCTTGCTTCCCCTTGTGACGGTGAGGCGCTCAGGGCTGACTCAGGCCCCGAATCCGTGCATTTACAACAGACAACTTTCGGGAGACACATCATGAGTGATCAAAGCAAGTTTTCGAGACGGGACATACTCAAGCTTTCAGGTGGCGCCTTCGGCCTTGCGGCCATGACATCGGTTATCCCGGGTCTCGCCTCTAAAGCAGCCGCCGAGGGCAAGGAACTGGTTGTTGGTTTTATCTATACCGGCCCCAGAGACGATTTTGGCTGGAACCAGTCCCATGCTGTGGCAGCAAACGAAATTCGTAAAATGGACAATGTCCGGGTTCTGGAGCAGGAAAATGTTCCGGAGACGGAGCAAGTGGTCAATGTGATGGAGAGTATGATCCGCCTGGACGGCGCGACGGTTGTCTTTGCCACATCCTTTGGCTATTGGGACTTCATTCTTCGAACCGCCACCGCCAACCCGGAAGTGCTGTTTGTCCACGCCGGCGGGCTCTGGAAGAAAGGCGATCCGGTCAATACCATTGGCTATCGCGGGTTCATGGAAGAAGGTCACTACTGTGCAGGCATAGCGGCCGGCCGCCTGACAAAAACCAACCGGATTGGGTTCATCGGGTCCCACCCGCTCTATTTTCTGTTTAACAACTGCAACGGCTTTACGCTGGGCGCCCAATCGGTGAATCCCGACGTCACCTGCCAGGTCATCATGACAGGATCCTGGAACGACCCCTCCCGGGAAGCCGAAGCTGTAAACAGCATGGTAGACCAGGGTGTCGATGTCGTGGTTGCCAACACTGACAGTCCGCAGGTGGTTATCGAAACCGCCGAACGTCGTGGCATCTACACAGTGGGTTACCACACCGACCAGAGCTCACTTGCACCGAAAGGATTCCTGACCGGCAGCGAATGGAACTGGGGCCGCGGTGCGGACTTCGTCAAGGCCTGGCGGGACGACACGGATTACCCCAACCTGCTCAGAGCAGGATTCAAAGGAGACATGGTGCGCCTGAGCCCCTTTGGCAGCGCGGTAACGGAAGATATACAGGCTGAAGTTCTCGCTGCCCGCCAGGGCTTCCGCGACGACACTCTGAAACTCTACAAGGGCCCTCTCAAAGACAGCCGGGGCAATACTGTTATACAAGAGGGAGAAGTCATCGCCAATGATGACCAACCATTCAAGCTTACGGTTGACTGGTTCGTGGAGGGAACACGGGGTGATACCGGAGCCAAGAAATCTTGATAGCAACTGATAGCAAAGCGCCCTTTTCACAGCTGTCTGTGAAGCCCGGCGGCGGCCTTGAGGGAACCTTGCTGTTCCTGACCGCCCTGGGCATGACCATGGTGCTTTTCGGGCTCTGCGTCCTGGCTCTGGGGCACAGCCCTGTAGCCATCTATCAGACCCTCTACCTGGGGGGCTTTGGCACCTGGTTCTCGATTCAGGATACGCTGATACAGGCAGCGCCCATCATGCTCACCGGCTTGTGCACGGCATTACCGGCGCGGGCCGGGATACTGGTTATCGGTAACGAGGGAGCCCTGATCATCGGGGGTATTGCCGCCGTGCTGGCCGGGGTTGTAATGGAAGGCCTGTCGCCCTGGTTCGGCGTCCCGCTTGTAGGGATTGCCGCTGCGACAGCCGGTGGCCTCTGGATCGGTGCCGCCGGGGCTCTGCGGCATTATCGCGGGGTAAACGAGGTCATCTCAACCCTGCTGATGAACTACATTGCCATTGCCATTCTGCTGCACCTTGTCAGCGGTCCGATTCGGGACTACTCCCGCTCTCTGCGGCAATCGAGCTGGAGCGTGCCGGGGGAATTCATGCTCGGCTCCATCCCCGGCACCATGGTGCATTGGGGTTTGGCGATAGGGCTTGTGGTGTGCCTGATCGCGTTCATCCTGACCCGCTACTCCACCTTCGGCTTCGCCACCGACATCATGGGCGGCAACGTTCGCGCTGCCAAGGCTGTTGGTCTGCCCGTGGGGAGACTCACCCTGACAGCCTGCTTCCTTGGCGGCGGCGCTGCGGGCCTGGCGGGTGGCATCGAAATCATCGCAGTACATGGCTACGCCAGTGACTCCCTGATCGTGGGGTATGGCTACGCTGGCATCCTGGTGGCCTTCGCCGCCCGCTTCAATCCCCTGGCAGTGGTGCTTATTGCCGTGTTGATTGGCGGAGTATCCGCCGCCGGGGGGCTGGTTGAAAGGCGCTTCGGCCTGCCCGATGCCATGACGCTGGTTTTCCAGGGCATCCTGTTCCTGTCGGTGCTTGGCTCCAACACGCTCGTGGGCCAGCTCGGGCCCTGGCTCAACAAAAAGGTATTTGGCCATGCAGACTGAAGAGGCAGTACAGGCCGCAGGCGAACTCAGCGGAGGATTCGTGGACCTGGGATGGTGGGGCGTGGTGCTGGCACTGATTGGTGGCGCCATCCGGGTGTCCACCCCCTACCTGTTTGTCAGTCTTGGGGAAACCATTACAGAAAAGGGCGGGCGCCTGAATCTGGGCCTTGAAGGCACATTGGTGCTGGGCGCTGTCAGCGCCTTCGCTGTTGCCTACCTTACCGGCTCGCCCTGGCTGGGCGTGCTGGCAGCCGCCTTTGCCGGCGCCGGTCTGGGGGTGGTTCATGCCCTGATCTGCAACTTTCCCCGGGTCAATGACATCGCCGTGGGCATTGCTCTCTTCATCTTCGGCACCGGCATCGCCTTCATGTTCGGCAAGCCTTACGTCATTCTGTCTGCGCCCCAGCTTCCAGCCATCTCCCTGGGTTTCTGGAGTGATATTCCTGCGGTGCGTTCGGCATTGACCGTAAACATACTGTTCCTGATCGGGCTACTGTGTACGCCATTGTTGCAGTGGGGCTTTCGCAGCACCCGCTGGGGCCTGCTTCTGCGATCCGTGGGTGACAACGAGGAAGCGGCCCGGGCCATGGGCTACAAAATCAAGCTGATACGCACCATGGGCACGGCGGCCGGCGGTTTCCTCTCCGGCATCGGCGGTGCTTTCCTGTCGCTGTATTACCCGGGCACCTGGAGTGAAGGGCTTTCCAGTGGTCAGGGCCTGATGGCCGTGGCACTGGTCATCTTCGCCCGCTGGAATCCCTGGTACTGTTTCTACGCCTCACTGCTGTTTGGTGCCACCACAGCCCTTGGGCCAGCCCTGCAGTCAGCCGGTATTGGCGGCAATTATTACCTGTTCAATGCAGCTCCCTATGTGCTGACCCTGGCTCTGCTTATTTTCAGTTCATCCACCAAGCATAAGCTCGCCGGCGCGCCGGGCGAGCTCAGCATCAGCAGGTGACCCTCTTGGCCAATCCTCAACCCATGTTCAGCAAGGATCTTCACGACGGCAAGGCGCCCTCGGTACAGGCCTGGAAACTCAGCAAGCGCTTCGGCGATCTGCAGGCGCTGGAGGACATCAACTGCCGTTTCGATAGCGGCAGCTTTCACGCCATTCTGGGGGAAAACGGTGCCGGCAAAAGTACCCTGGTGAAGTGCATCATGGGTTTTCATCAGCCCACCAGCGGCAGTGTTCTGGTGGACGGGCGCGAAGTCGACGTCCGGTCGCCGCGAGAAGCACACCAGCGTGGCCTGGGCATGGTCTACCAGCAGTTCACCCTGGTACCGGCAATGACTGTGGCGGAGAACCTGGTGCTGGGCATGAGCCCGGTGCCCGCCGTGGTTAACTGGCGCCAGCAGCGTGAGCAGATTACTGAATTCATTCGCAGCACGCCCTTTGATATCGATCCGGATCGCCAGGTATCGACCCTTGCCGCCGGTGAAAAGCAGAAACTTGAAATCATCAAGGAGCTATACCACGGCCGTCGCTTTCTGATTCTGGATGAGCCGACGAGCGTGCTCACGCCCCAGGAGGCCGACCAGATTCTGGGGGTATTGAAAGAGTATACGGAACAGGGCGCTCTCAGTGTTGTGCTCATCACCCACAAGCTGCGGGAAGTGAAAGCCTACGCCGGAGAAGTAACCGTTCTGCGCGGCGGCCTGCACGTTGGCGGCGGTCCCACTGCGGATTTCAGAATGGACGATCTGGCGGAGCTGATGGTGGGCCGGGGCAAGATTCCTCCTGCACTGGATCGCCAGGCCACCAAAGCCGGGAACCGGCGCCTGGCGATTCGGGATCTGCGGGTCGACAGCGATCGCGGCGTACCCGCCCTGAATGGCGTCAGCCTGGACACCCGGGATGGCGAAATTGTCGGCATTGCGGGCGTGTCCGGCAACGGCCAGCGCGAACTGGTGGAAACCCTGGCCGGACAGCGGCTTCCGACTGGCGGCGAAATACAGCTCGGCGCCGTTCCCTTTGAACCGAAACGCGCCTTCCTGCGCAGGCACGGCGTGTTTCTGCTTGCCGAGGAGCCGCTCTCCAGCAGCGTGGTACGTTCCATGTCGGTAGCGGACAACCTGGCCCTGCGCAATTTTGATGAGCCGGGAATGACTACACTCGGGGGCTGGTTTGTGCGCCGCAAAGCCATCCGCGAACAGGGGGAGCGGCTGATTCGCGAATACGGTATTCGCACCCAGGGGCCAGATACCCTGATCGAAACCCTGTCGGGTGGGAACGTGCAGCGCAGCCTGCTGGCGCGGGAACTGTCGGAAGAGGTCTCGCTGCTGATTGCCCAGAACCCTTGCCTGGGTCTGGATCTCTCCGCGGTCGCGGAGATCCGCAACCGCATTCTGGCCATCCGCAATCAGGGTGCTTCGGTACTTCTGATCAGTGAGGATCTGGACGAGATTCTGCAGCTCGCCGACCGCATTCTGGTGATGTTCAACGGTCGCATCGTTCACGAGACCACTCGCGAGCAGGCGGATGTCGCCACCCTGGGCCGCTACATGGCGGGGCAGAATGTGGAACCGGAGGAGGCTGAATAATGCCGCAAGATGCCAACCGCAGTTATGTGATTCGTGGTGGTCGACTGCTGCAACAGGACCAGGCCCGGCCTGCGGACCTGCTGATCATGGATGGCCGCATAAAAACAATCGGCGCGCCGGGTATGCCGGCGCCGGACCATGTACCCGAGCTGGACGCCAGCGACCGCCTGCTGATGCCGGGCCTGGTTAACGGCCACACCCATGCCCACGGCGCCCTGGGCAAAGGGCTGGTGCCCGACCGCTCCACCCTGGAACTGTTCCTGACCATGGTGCCGGCGCTCACCAGTGAGCGTTCCGATGAAGACAAATACCTGACCGCGTCGCTTGCGGCCTGCGAGCTGATCCGCAAGGGCTGCACCACGGTGATGGACCTGTTCGCGGAGTTTCCCTTGCCCACTGCGGCGGGCATGCATGCCGTGGCCCGGGCCTATGACGACGCCGGCATGCGCGCGGTGGTCTGCCCGATGATGGCAGACCGCACACTCTACCAGGCCATGCCTGGGCTGACGGACTCACTGCCCGGCCATCTCAAGTCCCAGGTGGCAAAGCTGAGCGCCTCTCCCTTTGAGGCCAGTATTGAGGGCGCACGGGAAATTCTGGAAACCTGGCCGGTGAACACAGACCGGGTCCGGCCAGGGCTTGCTCCCACTATCCCCTTGCACTGCTCGGATGATTTTCTTAAGGCCTGCGACGCTCTTGCCCGTGAATTCCAGGTACCCATGCAGACCCATCTTGCAGAGTCCAAGGGCCAGGCCCTGGAAGGCATAAGGCGCTATGGCAAGAGTCTTACTGCGCATCTTGACGACCTGGGGCTACTTGGCCCGCACCTGAGTGCCGCCCACGGCATCTGGCTGGATGACGACGACATCTCCCGCCTCGCCAACGCTGGCACCTCGGTGATCCACAACCCCCTAAGTAATCTGCGCCTCGGATCCGGCCTTGCCCCGGTCCGGCGTATGCTCGACCGGGGCCTGAACGTCGGCCTGGGTACCGATGCGGCCAACACCTCCGACACTCAGAATATGTTTGAGGTCACGCGCATCGCGTCCTACCTGTCACGCATCCAGTTGCCGGACGTTGAACAGTGGCTGGACGCCTCTGAGGTTATGAACCTGGCCACCAGGGGCAGCGCCAGGGCGCTGGGCTTTGGCGACGACATCGGGAGTTTAGAGGAAGGTGCCTGCGCCGATATTGTCTTCCTGCGCCTGGACCACATCGACTACTGGCCCCTGCGCAATGCGATCCAGCAGGTTGTGAACGCGGAGAGTGGTGCCGCCGTGGACAGCGTAATGATCGACGGCCGCCTGGTGCTTGATCGCGGCCGGATGCTCAGTATCGATGAGAAGCGTCTGCGGGCCCAGGTCGAAGCGGCGGTTGAGCGCATTGATGCCGCTGGTGCCGCTGGTGCCGGCACCCTTGCGTTTGCTCAGTCAATCCGTCGTTACGTGGGCGCTTTCTGCGTCTCCAACAACTGCGCCCATTTTCATATTGAGCGACGGGCCGATGCCAGCAATCTCGACCCTGTCTATCGCAATCACCATCAGTCCTGAACCCGGAGATCCCGTTCATGTCGATTCTGATCCAGCAAGCCACCATTCTCGCCATGGGCGGGACCCACGGATCCACGCCCTTTCAGGGTGACGTTCTTGTCGAGGGCGACAGTATTCGCGAGATCGGCACCGATATTCCGGTCCCCGCCGGCGCCACGGTGATCGACGGCCGTGGCAAACTGGTCATGCCGGGTCTGGTCAATGCGCACCTGCACTCGGGTGAAGCACTGTTCCGGGGCCGCTACGACAATATGCCCCTGGAGATCTGGATGCTTTACACCTATCCGGTGCTGGGCACACACCGCATCAGCGAGCGTCTGATCTACCTGCGCAGCATGCTGGTTGCCATGGAATCCCTGCGCAGCGGTGTGACCTGTATTACCGATGACATGTTTGAGGCACCGCAACAGACCATTAACCAGCTTGGCGCGGCGGTGCAGGCCTATGACGACATCGGCATCCGTGCCACCGTGTCCGGCCATATTGGAGACAAGCCCTATCTGGACATCATCCCCTTTACCCGGGAACACGTGCCCCAGGACCTGCAAAACCAACTGGACAGCATGCCGCGCAAGAAAGTCAGCGATTACCTGGCTTTTGCCCGCGAGGCCTTCACCCAGTTCCATGACCGCTCCGGACGCATCCGTTTCATGGTGGCCCCATCGGCTCCCCAGCGCTGCACCGAAGAGCTGATGTTGGCGGCCAACGAACTGGCTCAGGAGTGGCAGGCACCTTTTCACACCCACATTGTTGAGACCAAGGTTCAGGGCTGCAGCGGGGATGCCATGTACGGGCGCAGCCTGATGCAATACATGAGCGACCTGGACCTGCTGCACCCCTGGACAACTATTGCCCACTCCATCTGGGTATCAGACGCAGACATCGAACTGATGGGCGACGCCGGAGTGTCCATCGTTCATAACGTGATCTCGAACCAGAAGCTGGGGGCAGGCATTGCCCCCATCCGCAAACTGCTGTCGGCCGGTGTGAACGTCGGACTGGGCACCGATGGTCTGGCGTCCAACGACACCGCCAACATGTTCAGTGTGCTCAAGGCGGCGGGCCTGCTACATAACATTGCAGGCCCGGACTATGACCAGTGGCTGACCGCTGCTGAGGTACTCGATTCAGGAACCCTGTCAGGCGCACGGACCGCCCGGCTTGACCATCTCACCGGATCAGTGGAAGTGGGCAAGCGCGCCGACCTGTTGATCATCGACACCAATACCCTCGCCTTTACCCCTCTTAACGATATCCGCAATCACCTTGTCTACTGCGAAGACGGCAGTTCCATCAGAACCGTGATCGTCAACGGCGAAGTCGTAGTCCAGGACGGCCGGATGACGAAGGTCAACGAGGCAGAGCTGCTTGCTGAACTGAGGGAGCTGATGCCTGAATTCCTGGCCTATCACCAGGAGGTCGAAAAGCAGAACTCGGCCCTTGAGCCCTGGCTTCGGGAAATTCATCAGCGTTGCAACAACATGGATATCGGCATTCACCGGCTTGGGACCCAGAAGGCGTCCTGGCAGTCATGACCTACTCGGAGGCAAAGCACATGCAGGCATTTGACCGGGTAATCCGCAACGGTACCGTTGCCACTGCGTCTGACGTATTCCGTGCTGACATCGGCATTCGCGGGGGCAAGATCGTCGCCATTGGCGAGTCCCTGGCAACAGGTCTTGAGGAAACCGACGCCAGCGGAATGTATGTGCTTCCCGGTGGGGTGGATGCCCACTGCCATATCGCCCAGCCCATGGGCGAGGGCGTGGTGATGGCGGATAATTTCGACAGCGGCACCCTCTCTGCCCTGTGCGGAGGCACTACCACCGTTATTCCGTTTGCAGCCCAGGCCAGGGGTCAATCCCTGCGCGAGGCAGTCGCCGACTATCACCGCAGTGCCGATGGCATGACCCGCTGCGACTATGCCTTTCATCTGATCGTTGCCGACGCCAATCCGGTGGTGCTGAAGGATGAGCTGCCAGCGCTGATTGAAGAAGGCTATACCTCGTTTAAAATCTACATGACTTACGACGACCTGAAACTGGATGACCGCCAGATTCTGGAAGTACTGGCCGTGGCACGGCGTGAAGGCGCCATGACCATGATCCATGCCGAGAATCACGACTGCATCACCTGGCTCACAGAACTGCTGGAAGCCGCCGGCCGCACGGCACCGAGATTCCATGGCGAGGCACATAATTCCATCGTGGAGCGAGAAGCCACCCATCGTGCCATTTCCCTGGCAGAACTGGTGGACGTGCCCATGCTCATCGTTCACGTCTCCGGGGCCGAAGCCATAGAGCAGATTCACTGGGCCCAGGGCCGGGGCATGAAAATCTACGCCGAAACCTGCCCCCAGTACCTGTTCCTGACGGCAGAGGATCTGGGGCTGGATGATTTTGAAGGGGCAAAGTGCGTGTGCAGCCCACCACCCCGGGATGCGGGCAACCAGGAAAAGGTCTGGGACGGGCTCGAGAACGGCGTATTCCAGGTTTTCTCATCGGATCATGCCCCCTTCCGTTACGAAGACAGCCAGGGCAAGAAAGTCGCCGGAGAACAGGCCTCTTTTCGCTATATCCCCAATGGCGTTCCGGGGCTGGAAACCCGCCTGCCACTACTGTTTTCCGCAGGCGTGGGAAGCGGACGCCTGTCCCTGTGCCGCTTTGTCGAGCTGACTGCCACCAACCCGGCCAAGATCTACGGGCTCTATCCGCAGAAAGGCACAATCGCCATCGGTGCCGACGCTGACCTGGTGCTCTGGGATCCTGAGAAGAAGGTCACTATCACCAACGCCGACCTGCACCACGATGTCGACTACACCCCTTATGAGGGCATGCCGGTGACCGGTTGGCCCATCATGACCTTTCTGCGGGGGCAACTGGTCATGGAAAACGGCCAGATCCAGGTACAACCGGGCCACGGCCAGTTCCTGCGCTGCCAGCGACCAGAAGCGGCCAGGGCCCGCAAAACACACCCGATTCTGGACCTTTAACACGGTTTTCAGCATTCAAACGCTCATTTTGAGGTACTTATGGCACGCATCAGGATTTCCGCCGGTGGCTATGACTTTGTCGCCGAAACCGAAGCCGGGGCCCCGAAGACGGTTGCCCGTTTTCTGAACCTGCTTCCCTATCGCCAGAAGCTGATTCATGTGCGCTGGAGTGGTGAGGGCTGCTGGGTCCCCCTGGGGACGAAGATTTCGATCTGCCCTGGGAAAACGCCACCAGCTATCCGCCAACCGGTGGCGTACTTTTCTATCCCGGTGGCTACAGCGAGACCGAGATCATCATGGCCTATGGCCCCTGCTGCTTTGCCAGCAAACTGGGGCAATTAGCAGGCAATCACTTCATGACTGTCATCGAAGGTCAGGAGAACCTGGCAGCCCTCGGCAAAAAATGTCTTTGGGAGGGCGCGCAGCAGATCCTGTTTGAATTACTGGTTCCAGGTTGATCTCATCCTGATTTATTACGTCACCGGTACCGTGTTAAAGATTAGCAGGTTAATTCCCAACAACGTTGGAGACGACAAGATGAAAGCGAGTTATGAAAACATCATTCAGACGAATGATGCCCGTGTAAGTAGTCGCCCCTGAAAAAACTATGTTCTGCCCTCACCACACTGAGCTCGCGGATCAGTATTTTCAGCAAATCCAGCAGTTCATTTAACTCAGTCATCGTCATATCCGAACAGAAAATTGCGTGGCTATATTCAGGCCAGTGCGGGCTAGCCATTCTGTGTTGCCGTATACAATGCCCTGAGATGCTCTCCGGACGTGGTGGGTGGGTATTTATCCGCCGCACCAGGAATCAGATTGGTTATTCTGGCATCGTAATTGGGGTTATGAAAGAACACCAGTGACTGTCGGCGGCTCTCTGCACCCGCATCCACTGGCGGGTTCACTACCCGGTGCAGGGTGGATACCCAGGTATCATTGGTCCAGCGCGATAGCAGGTCACCGATATTGATGATGAAACAGTCAGGCTCTATGGGCACGCCCACCCATTCCCCCTTGGCGTTGCACACATGCAGCCCGCCGGGTTTGTTTTCGGTGGCGAGGATGGTCAGGCTGCCATAATCTGAATGTGCACCCGCCCGAATCTGACCCGGTGCCGGTGCCTGCGCCTGGGCCGGGTAATTGCGGACCCGCAGGCGGCTGATGTGTTTATCGATTTTATCGTCAAAATAATGTTCCGGAAGGCCCAGTGCCAAGGCAAAAATACGCATCAGCAGGGCCGCCAGCGCCGCCATCTCGCGATAGTACGTGGACCAAATTTCCTTCAGTTCCGGTGGATTCTCTGGCCATAGATTCGGAGCAAAGTGTTTGCCTGCCTCGGGCGCGTATGCGTACTCCTCTGCGGGAATATCCACTGGCCCAATCATCAGGCTTTCGTTCAGGTCACTGCCCACCGCTTGAGGATCCCGGGAACGAGCCAGGGATTCCTCATCCAGGCCGATGTATCCCCGGGTTACTCCAACCGAAGGTCGGGCAACTTTTTTCTTTTCTGTTATTGGCAGATCGAAAAAAGCGCGAGAGACCTCCCGCATCCGGGCAATACGATTAATGCTGACGCCGTGCCCGCGAATCACCAGAAACCCGATATCCCGACAGGCACGGTCAACAGCCTGAGCGACAGCCTGTCTGTCTTCCGGGCTTCCAGTTCGAAAAGGCCCGATATCGATAACCGGAACGTTTAATAGTTTCATATCAGTGCATCTCCGCCATCGACCAGCACAGTTGAACCGGTCGCAAAGGCATTGGTGGTCAGAAAAATAATGGCCTGGGCAATGTCATCGGGAGTCGCGACTTTACCCACCGGAAGGCGTTGCGCCATCTCGGAAAATTTCTGCCGACGACCGTCAGCGCCCAATCGGTCCCAGAGCGGCGTGGCGGTGGTGCTTGGTGAGACTGCGTTGACCCTGATACCTGACGGGGCAAGTTCCAGCGCCAGGCCCCGCATAAGGCCCTCGATGGCCGCGTTGATGGCGCCCTGAAGTACGGCATTAACATTGGGTCGCTGCGCATAGACTCCGGAAACGAAGGTCAGGGACCCCTCCCTTCCTATGCAGGCATGGCGTCCGATGTGATACGCCCCCCAGAATTTGTTCTGCATCCCTTCCCGCGCCTGAGCCAGCGGAAGCGATCGTACCGACCCCACCTGAGTGGAGGAGCCTGCCAGAATGACATGATCCCAGGGTGGGTGAGAGGAGAAAAAAACCTCTACCGCCTGATCAGAGCACACGTCCAGTTCACGGGCACAAATGTCTGGTGGTAAGCGTGTCAGGGCGGCTTCAAGTCGTTCGACAGAACGGGATGCGATAGTAACCGAGGCGCCCTGGTTGGCAGCTCGCAAAGCGGTCGCCTCGCCAATGCCAGAACTGCCCCCGATAACAAGTACTCGCTGATTACTCAACACTGCGGAACCCTCTTTCGCCCGTCTGCCAGACGGGCGTTGGTAAAGCGGCAACAAGCCGAGGCCATATCAATCACCTTCTGCTGGAGTGCTGTTGCATAAAAGTACTCGATTGACCGTTAATAAACGCACTTTCCGTGCCAGGCAAAGTTCATTCACAACGATTAAGATCCGGTTCCAGTATCCATTCCGCGCTGTCGTTCCAGACATCCATTCGGGTGATCTGGCCATTACGCACCTCAAACCGGTCAAGGTAACGGTTACCTGAAAAGGCGCGGCCGTCCGGCCATTCCCCATAAAGCGTGCCATTGGAATAAACCACGGTATGATCCGGGTGCTCCGTCCAGTCAAACTGCCCCAGGGATTTTTTGACCCAGGCATAACGACCGCTGTTGAAATCGGTAATGGCCTGGGTGCTATCCATAACGCGACCACCGGTAAAAGTGATGCGCACATCGGCAGCCATGAAGGTGGCCGCCCGCTCCGGATCCGGCGCCATGGAGGCCTCCAGAAAATTGCTAACAATTATGATCGCTTCGTTCGTATCCGACATAGAAGTTGCTCCTGAAGATTATCCGCAGTAATAAATCTGCACCATTAAAGTGCTGTTTTTACCAGAAAGCGCCGATAAAGTGCCCAATTTTTCAAAAACCGGTGAATTTCATCAGTATTTTACTGGCACCAATGTTGCTAGCAATATACATACAAACATTCACGAAGTGGAGAAAAAGAATGACGATCAAAACACGACTCAAGCAGTGGCTTCTGCCACTATCCATGGCCGGTATGGTTGCGCTGACCGGATTCGCACAAGCAGAGGAAACCGTGAAGGTTGGCCTGGTCGCCGCCCTATCCGGGCAGTCCGCCAAATCCGGCGAAGCCATCACCCGGGGTTTGACGATCGCTATCGACGAGATCAACGCTGATGGCGGCATCCTTGGCCGCCAGGTGGAATTGTTGCGCCGGGATGACGAAAGCAACCCCAACAAGGGCCTGCTCGCGGCCCGCGAACTGGTTCAGAGAGAAGAGGTCGCCGTGCTCTTCGGCGGACTGGATACACCCGTATCCCTGGCAATCGTGCCCCTCGCCAACCGCATGAAATTTCCGTTCATGGGTGTCTGGGCCGCTGGCACACCCATTACCAAAAACGGCGCCGAGGAAAACTACGTGTTCCGGGTATCCGCCGTGGATGAACTGGTGGACGAAGCCCTGGTGCAGTATGGCATCGACAAGTACGGCATGAAAAAGCCGGGCATGGTGCTGATCAACAACCCCTGGGGTGAGTCCAATGAAAAGGGCTTCCGCAAGGCTCTGGAATCACGGGATATGAAATGGGCCGGCATTGAGCGGGTCGAGGGTAATGATACTGACATGGTGCCACAGCTCAGCCGCCTCAAGGACGCGGGCGCCGACTCGCTGTTGATGGTGGCCAATGTTGCTCCCTCCGCACAAGTGGTGAAGTCCCTTGATCGTATGGGCTGGGATGTGCCCATCATTTCCCACTGGGGCCCGGCAGGTGGACGCTTCAGTGAGCTGGCCGGGGAAAACGCCGACAAGGTGCACTTTATCCAGACCTTTACCTTTGAGGAAAACCAGACAGGTAAGGGCGCCGATGTCATGACCGCACTGAAGAAGCGTTACCCGGAAATCAAGACGCTTGCCGATGTTACCCCTGCCGTGGGCATTGCCAACGCCTACGACGCCATGCATCTGACAGCGCTGGCCATTGAAAATGCCGGCAGTACCGATGGCCCGGCTATTCGGCAGGGCTATTACGACATTAGCGGATACGACGGTCTGATCAAGAGCTACAGCAAGCCCTTCTCTCCAGAGCAACACGATGCCGTGGGGCCGGGGGATTATGTGTTCACCCATTTTGTCGATGGCAGCATCGTGCCGCTGAAAAAGTGAGTCATGGTTCCTGGGTAACATAACTCAGGTAGACAAGAGCAGCCAGCCGGACCCTGGGCCCGGCTGGCCGGAGGCACCTCATAATGATCACCGCCAGTATTATCAGTGGACTCAGCATGGGCAGCATGTATGCCTTGCTGGCACTGGGGTTTCACATCACCTTCATCGTTTCCAGGACGGTTAATTTCGCTCAGGGCAGTGCCATGATGGTGGGCGCCGTGCTGGGTTACACCTTCTGCGTCACCCTGGGTCTGCCCTGGCTGGTAGCCGCATTGCTGACCCTGGCAATGTGTTCGGTCTACGGCCTGGCCATTGAGCGTTTTCTGGTGCGCCCGTTCCATAGTCGCGGTTCCGAAGCCTGGTTGATGGCCACCGTCGCCGGCGGCCTGCTGATGGACAACATAGTGATGTTCACTTTCGGCAAGGAGCCACGCAGGTTCATGCTGGAAGCAGTCAACCATCGTCTGGAGCTTTTCGGCACTGGTGTCGACCTGATGCAGTTGATCATTCCCGCTGTGGTGGGGGCGATCGTGTTGGGGCTGGTGCTGACCCGTCGCTACACCCGCCTGGGCAAGGTACTGGACGCCACCGTCCAGAACCCGACGGCGGCCCGCATGATGGGGATTCCTGTCAACCGGGTGGTGGCTATCTCTTTCGCCGTCTCAACGGTATTTGCCGGTATTGCCGGCCTGCTGATTGCGCCCCTGGTGAGCGTGCACTCGGAGATGGGTATGCTGTTCGGGCTCAAGGCCTTTGCAGTGGCCATCCTTGGTGGTATTGCCAGCGCTAACGGCGTGGTGCTCGCCGGTCTGCTGTTCGGCCTGGCAGAAGCGCTGATCATCGTCAACCTCGGCTCTACCCTTGCCCAGATCCTGACCTTCAGCCTGGTGATCGTTGCCCTGGCAATACGCCCCAACGGCCTGTTCGGCTCCAAAACGCTGGTGAAAGTATGATGTCTGCCAATGCACTGGTTTCCCATCGCTTGATAGTACCCGGCCTGCTGGCTTTGCTGGCACTGACGGGCGCCATTCTGTCATTCACCCTGGGCGGCTATGGCCTGCTGGTGATGACCCTGATCGCCCTGACAACGGTCGTGTGCAGCGGCCTCAACATCCTGATTGGCCTGAGTGGCCAGATTTCTTTTGGCCATGTGGCCTTCTATGCCATCGGGGCCTACACCTCGGCGCTAATGACCATGGCCGGTGTACCCTTGCCCCTGGCCATGGTCACGGCCGCCCTGGTCACTGCCGCGGTCGGCGCCCTGCTGGCAATACCCGCCGTGAGAGTCAGTGGCCCCTACCTGGCGATGGTGACCATTGCCTTTGGATTTATTATCCACCATGGCCTGATCGAGTGGCGGTCTTTGACCGGGGGTGCCAACGGTCTGGCGGGCGTACCCATGCCCGATACCGGAAGCCTGCCGGCTGATACCGGCCTGGCGCTGATGGCCGTGGCCCTGATGGTGGTTTCGCTGTTGTTCTTCCACCGCCTGGCAGGCAGTGGCTGGGGGCGGGCGATCCGATCCGTCAAGGCCACCGAGACTGCAGCCCGGTCGCTGGGTTTCAATCCGGTGCAGACCAAGACCCTGGCCTTTGCCCTGTCGGCGCTCTTTGCCGGCCTGGCCGGATCGCTGCTGTCGCCGCTGATGATGTTCATCAACCCGGACTCCTTCCCCTTTACCCAGTCCATACTCTTTGTGCTGGCGGTCATTGTCGGTGGCGCCGGAACTGTGTTCGGGCCGTTGCTGGGCGCCGTCCTGATTGTTCTGATACCAGAACTGCTTTCAGGCATGGCCGAGATGCGCCTGCTGCTGTTCTCCGGGGCATTGCTGGCCGTCCTCTGGATTGCTCCCACCGGTGCTCTGGGCGTCCTTCAGGCCCGATTTTCCCGACCGGAACCTCTGATTCCCCGGCAAAAACCCGACACGGACAGACTGGAAAAATTCCTCACCTGCGATGCAGGCGCCCCTGACGGGCTAAAGGTAAAGGACATCGGTATCCGGTTCGGCGGCGTTCAGGCCGCGGAGAACATCAGTTTCAATGCCAGGCCGGGCACGGTGACCAGCATTATCGGCCCCAACGGAGCCGGCAAAACCACGGTACTGAACATGATCAGCGGCTTTTACGCACCGGATAGCGGGCGTATTGACCTTGATGACAACCTCGCGGGCCTGCCGGCCTGGCAAATTGCCCGGGCCGGCATTGGCCGGACCTATCAGACCACCCAGTTATTTTCCGGGCTGTCAGTACTGGAAAACCTGCTGACGGGTATGCAACGGGGCCTGCTTGAGGATTGCTGGCGGGCACCTGCTGCCAGGCGCATCAAACTGGCTCTGGATCTTCTGGCACTGGTCGGGTATCGCGGATGCGTTCACACCAAGGCCGAAACCCTGCCTCATGTGGACCGTCGGCTGGTGGAAATTGCCCGGGCCCTGGCGCTCAGGCCCAAGGTACTGTTGCTGGACGAACCGGCTGCCGGCCTCAGCCGTGCCGACACGGATAAGGTCACGGCGCTTTTGCGGACCATCGCCGGTTACGGCATTGCGGTCATCCTGGTGGAACACGATATGGCCATGGTGATGTCGGTGTCGGACCGCATTCTGGTCCTCGATTCAGGCCAGCCCATCGCCTGGGGGGAGCCCGAGGAAGTTCGCAGTAACCCCCAGGTGGTGCAGGCCTACCTTGGCAGTACCGACTATCAGGCGCCGCCAAGAACGGAGCCCTGGGCCGGCAGCCGGGATGCCACCCTGTTCGTCAAGGACCTGGTGATCGACTATGGCGCCGCCCCCGTGGTGGAGGGTGTCAGCCTGGTGGTGAACCCCGGCGAGCTGATCGCCATCCTCGGGGCCAATGGGGCGGGCAAGTCCAGCATCCTGCAGGCGCTCGCCGGCCTGCACCCGGCCAGTGGCGGCCGGATCGTACTGAACAACGAGAATATCGAGACCCTGGACGCCAGCCAGATCGCCGGCCGGGGGCTGGCCCTGGTACCGGAAGGGCGACAGGTATTTCCGGAGCTGAGTGTACGGGACAACCTCCTCATGGGCGCCTATACCCGCGCCGACCGGACCAGCCTGGACCAGGACATCGAGGATATTCTGGGCCGGTTCCCGCGCCTGCGGGATCGCATCGGCAGCCCCGCCGGGCTGCTCTCCGGCGGCGAGCAACAGATGGTCGCCATTGGCCGCGGTCTGATGGCAAAGCCGTCTATCCTCCTGCTCGACGAGCCCTCTCTGGGACTGGCCCCGGCCATGGTGGCCGAGCTTTACGACGCGCTGGCGGCCCTGCGGGACGAAGGAGTCACCTTGTTACTGGTAGACCAGATGGCCAACCTGGCCCTGCAGGTGGCAGACCGGGCCTACGTCCTGGAAACCGGTCGTGTGGTCCACTCTGGCAGCGCCAAAGAACTTCGCAACAACCCTGAACTGGAAGCCGCCTACCTGGGAGAGAATGTGGCATGACATCCCTACGATTTACCAACCTGAGACTCCCAGACACACCCGATACCATCACCGAATTACAGGTAAAGGACGGGCGCTTCGTCACGGCCCTGGATAATCCGGCCGAAGCCCCCGTGGTAGACCTGAAGGGCCATCTGGTTTTACCGGGGCTGATCGAGACCCACATCCACCTGGACAAGGCTTGTATCATGGACCGCTGCCAGCTCAAGGACGGCACTCTGGAAGAAGCCGTCTCCAGCACCAGCGCCGCCAAGGCAGGCTTTACGGAAGAGGACGTCTACAACCGGGGGGCGCGTCTTCTGGAACAGGCCATTACCCAGGGCACCACTTACATGCGCACCCATGTAGAGCTGGACCCCATTATCGGCCTGACCGGTTTCCGGGCGATCCAGCGATTACAGCAGGACTATGCCTGGGCCCTGGGCCTGGAGATATGTGTATTCCCCCAGGAAGGGCTGCTCAGCAACCCGGGCACCGAAGAGCTCCTGTGTGAAGCTCTGGAGAATGGCGCTACGGTACTGGGGGGCTGCCCTTACATGGACAGTGACCCGCTGGGGCAGATCCGGCGCCTGTTCGAACTGGCAGAGCGTTATGACTGCGACCTGGACATGCACCTGGATTTTGACCTGAATCCGGACGGCATGACGATCCCGGAAGTCATCCGCTGTACCAGGGAGGCCGGTTGGCAAAACCGGGTGACTATCGGGCATGTCACCAAACTGTCGGCACTCCCTCCCGAGGTCTTTGAAGAAACCGCCCGGGCCCTTGCGGACGCCGGCGTTCAGGTCACAGCCCTGCCTTCCACCGATCTGTTCCTGAAGGGCCGCGACGCCACCCATAATGTACCCCGGGGGGTGGCCCCCCTGCCCCGGCTCCACGCCTGCGGTGTGACCTGCTCATTGTCCACCAACAACGTGGGCAATCCTTTTACACCATTCGGGGATGCTTCACTGATCCGCCAGGCCAACCTGCTGGCCAACGTCTGCCACCAGGGCACGCCAACCGAGCTGGCCCGGTGCCTGGGCTGGATTTCCGAAGAATCTGCCCGACTGCTGCGACTGCCGGACTACGGGCTGACTCCGGGCTGCCATGCGGATTTTATCGTGCTGGATGCCGATACGCCGGCGGCGGTGATCGCCGAACTGGGACAGCCGCTGATGGCCTTCAAGAGCGGTCGGCAGAGTTTTGAACGCACGCCGGCCTCGCTGCTGCGCCCCGCGCTTTCATAGCGCTCATGTGGTGCACTGTGCTTACAGCCGGGAACCAGCCCGGTCACAGACTCACCCGCGCTTTTGCTTGTTCGTCTCTATTTGGGAGCGTCGTGTCTGGAAAGGCGCAGGGCATCAGGAAAAATCATGTACATTGAATCCGAAGAACAACTCAGAAATATTTATGGTTTCCCTAAAGGAAGACTAAAGAATAAGCAGCTGGATTGTCTGGAAAAGCATTCGATCCATTTTATCCAGCGTTCGCCATTTTTTCTGTTGTCTAGCTCTGGGCGATCCGGCTCCGTTGATTGCTCACCCCGTGGTGGGAATCCAGGATTTGTAAACATCCTCAATGAAACCTGTATCCTTGTTCCCGATGCAAAAGGTAATAATCGCCTGGACAGCCTTGTCAATATCGTTGAGACCGGAAACGTTGGCTGCCTGTTTGTGATCCCCGGTGTCGATGAAACCTTAAGGGTCAATGGATTTGCCCGCCTTTCCACCGCACCTGAATATCTGGACCGGTTTGCTGATGAAAGAAACCCTCCGAAAACCTGCATTGAGATAACAATAAGGGAAGTCTTTTTGCACTGCGCCAAGGCCTTCATGCGCTCCCGGCTCTGGTCACCGGAATCGATGATTGATCGCTCAACATTGCCCACCCTGGGAAAAATGATCAATGACCAGATTGCGTTAGCCGAGGAGCCAGAAAGCCAGGAAGAGATGCTGGAGCGATTCAGGAAAGACCTATGACCCCTGCCTTAAAGTCCGCACGGCAGATCAGCAGAGGGGCAATCTAAATCGCGGCCAGTACCGACCGCAGATCAATCTCGCGACCGTCGTCCCCATCCAGAGCAAGTTCCGCTTCCAGGTGATCCAGGTGATGCCTCATCAGGTCCATTGCCTGCTTGCTATCCCCCGCCTTCAGGGCCCGCAGTATGTCACTGTGCTCGTGATGCTGGCAGGTCGGTTCGTCATTGCGCTGATAGAGCGCCACAATCAGTGAACTGCGCACCATAAGGTTGTCAAGGATATCTGCCAGTACGCTATTGCCGCTGATCCGGCCCAGAAGACGGTGGAAACTGCTCAGCTCCTGGACAATGACGCGACGGTCATTATTCTGGGTGGCATCTTCCTCCGCCGCCATATGGGCGTTCAACTGAGCTTCGAACTGGAGCACCTGTTGCGGGGTGATCGAGGCAACCACGGCCCCTTCAATGGCACGGCGAGCCACGAAAATCTCCCGCGCTTCCCGGGCGGAAGGCTGTGATACATGAGCACCCCGATTGGGTTCGATGGTCACGATCTTCTGCAGTGCAAGCCGCTGCAAGGCAGCCTGGACATGATTGCGGTTGGCCTGAAGCGAATCCACAATCTGTGCCTCCACCAGCCGGGTGCCTGGCGGTAACAGATGCTGGGCAATAGCCCGGGAAAGGGATTCGATAATCCGGTCGACTTCTTTCTGCTTGTTTGTTCGGGAAGTTGCGCCCATGGAATGTGTTTCACTGATGTTTTTGTGGAGCGTTGGACGTCTGGCGACAAGGTAATCGCTAGCAATCACTTAAAGAAGACTATTATCCCTCTACGACCCTGCATAAGTAAACCTCCCGACGCAGGGGGAGCCTCCCTCCCGGGCGCCTCCGCCCCCGGACAGTGCATGCAAGTCCGGGAATGCGCCTGTATCGGGCTTTCCTGCCCGGCCGAGGATTCCTGAAATTCACGTTACGCCCCTGTTTATATTGGCCTTTTCATTTCAGATGCCCATTGGCTTATCGATTGCATGCACTCCAGCCAAGATACCCCCAAAGGAGCATGCACAATGAATCGTCGCCACTTTCTTAAAGGTGCTACCACACTTTCTGTCGGCGCCAGCTTTCTACCGCTGGCAAAACTCTTGCCCACCGCTTCGGCGGCCAGCCAGGAAACGGCGGTGGTGGTTATTGGCGGCACCATCAACAGCCTGGATATTCACCGCAGTGGTACCAACCGGGACAGCTATCAGGTTGCGATCAACTGTTACGACCGGCTGGTTTCCTTTGGCACAAAACAGATGCCGGACGGCTCACTGAGCTATGACTTCGACAATGTCCAGCCGGAACTGGCGGAATCCTGGGAGATCAGTGACGACGGCACAGTGATGACTTTCACAATCCGGGACGGCGCCACCTTCTGGGATGGCAAGCCGGTGACTGCAAGAGACGTTAAATGGTCCCTGGACAGGGCCGTGTCCCTGGGTGGTTTCCCCACGGTTCAGATGAAAGCGGGCCGCCTGGAATCCCCGGAGCAGTTTGAAGCGGTGGATGACCGGACTTTCCGGATTACCCTGCCCTTCCCGTCCAAGTTGGCGCTGCCAGACCTAGCCACGCCGATTCCCATTATCATCAATTCCGAAGTGGCCAAAGCCAATGCCACCGAAGAAGACCCCTGGGCAACCGAGTACCTGCACCGCAACCCCGCCGGCTCCGGCGCCTTTAAAGTGGCCCGCTGGAGCCCCGGCGAGCAGCTTGTGTACGAGCGTAATCCAGACTGGGCAGCGGGCGACCTGCCCGGCTACCAGCGGGTCATTGTCCGGGAGGTACCATCCCAGTCGACCCGTCGGGCGTTGATTGAGCGCAGCAGTGTCAGCGCCTCGCACAACATCCCCAACAAGGATGCCAAGGAACTGGCCAGCAAACTTGGTGTAAAGGTGGTCAGCACGCCCATCGAGAACTGCATCTATTCCCTTTGCACCAACCTGGAGTTTGAACCCTTCAAGGACAAGCGGGTGCGTCAGGCAGTTGCCTGGTCCATTCCCTACCAGAAAATCTTTGAGCAGGCGGCCTACGAGCAGGGCGTGCCCATGTGGGGTGGTTCGGACACCGTGGACGCTATCAACTGGCCCCAGAAATCCCCCTACGAACAGAACCTGGACAAAGCCCGGGCCCTGATGGCCGAGGCCGGCTACAAGGATGGCTTCAAGGTGCCGCTGTCTTTCAACCTGTCCCACGCAGACTGGGCTGAACCTGCGGCACTGCAGATCCAGAGCGGGCTGGCAGAGATAGGCATTGAAGCCACCATCGAGAAGATTCCCGGGGCCAACTGGCGCACCATTGCCCTGGTGGAGAAGAAACTGCCCCTGCACCTGGAGAACTTCGGCGGCTGGCTCAACACCCCGGACTATTACTTCTTCTGGGCCTACATCAAGGGCAACCTGTTCAACTCCTATAACTACGACAATCCGGAAATGGCCAGGCTGGTGGATGAAACCCTGGACATGGCCATGGACCACCCGGACTACAAGGGCAATGTCACCCGCATGATTGAGCTGGCGTTTGACGACATTCCCCGCATCCCGCTCTGGCAGCCGACCCTGAACGTGGCCTTCAACGACACGGTGGAAGGTTATGAATACTGGTTCCATCGCCAGATGGATATCCGCGTCCTCAAACCGGTTTAAGGAGCAAACCTTGCCGCCCATACTGGACAGACTGCGCAAGGTGGCCCTGCGGCTGCTGCAGGCGGTTCCGACGGTGTTCGGAATCCTGGTGGTGTGTTTTCTGCTGACCCGGGCCCTGCCCGGTGATCCTGCCGCCTATTTTGCCGGCGACATGGCGGATGCGGAATCCATCGAGCAATTGCGACAGGAAATGGGGCTGGACCAGCCCCTGCCCGTTCAGTTCCTGAGCTACCTGGGGGACCTTGCCCAGGGCGACCTGGGTATGGCGGTGTCCACCGGGCAACCGGTGATTTCGGAACTGGCAAACCGACTGCCGGCGTCCCTGGAGCTGACCCTGGGTGCCCTGCTGCTGTCGTTCCTGATTGCCGTGCCCCTGGGGGTGCTGGCCGCGACCCGGCCCAACACCTGGGTGGACCACCTGTGCCGGTTCCTGGTGACGGCTGGAGTCTCCCTGCCCACCTTCTTTACCGGGCTGGCGCTGATGTACGTGTTCTATTACCTGCTGAGCTGGGCACCCGCACCAATGGGCCGCCTGGACTTCATGTACCTGCCACCGGACCCGGTGACCGGCTTTCTGACCATCGACGCCATCATTGCCGGTGACTGGGAAGTGCTCCGTGCTGCCCTGGCGCAACTGGCTCTGCCGCTGATCACCCTGGCCCTGTTCACCCTGGCGCCCATTGCCCGTATGACCCGCGCCGCCATGCTGCAGACCCTGGGCAGTGACTTTGTCCGCACCGCCCGCGCCGCAGGGCTCAGCAGCCGCAGGGTGCTGATTACCTATGCCTTGCGCAACGCCCTGCTGCCGGTGGTGACCACCCTGGGCATGGTGTTCTCCTTCGTGCTGGGTGCCAATGTGCTGGTGGAAAAAGTGTTTGCCTGGCCAGGCATCGGCTCCTTTGCCGTTGAGGCGCTGGTGGTTTCCGACTATGCCGCGGTGCAGGGGTTCGTGTTGTCCATGGCGTTGCTGTTTGTCGCCCTGAACCTGCTGATTGATGTGATTTACACACTGATTGACCCCCGTGTTGGCGAGGAGGCCTGACATGACCAGCCCTGTTACCCCCGCCGTAGCGGCAGGCCCTGCCCGCACCAGTTACTGGCAGCATCTGCGCCACGTGGCGTCGGAAAACCCGGTTACCGGCCTGGCCTTCGGGCTGTTCGCCCTGTTCGTGGGCATGGCGCTGTTTGGTCCTTACCTGGTGCCTTTTGACCCTCTTGCAACGGATGTCGGGCCGGCGCTTCAGGCGCCCAGCGCTGCCCACTGGTTTGGCACCGACCAGCTGGGGCGTGATGTGTTCTCACGGGTCGTTGTGGCCACCCGCCTGGACCTGCTGATTTCCGTGTCCGCCGTGGCCATTTCGTTTGTGTTGGGCTCCGTTATGGGCTGCTTTGCCGGTTACTTCGGCGGCTGGACCGACCGCATTACCGGCCGCCTTGTGGACACCATCATGGCCTTCCCCCTGTTCGTGCTGGCCATGGGTATCGTGGCCGCTGCGGGCAACACCGTGGAAAACATTGTCTACGCCACGGCCATTATCAACCTGCCCTTCTATGCCCGCATGGCCCGGGCAGAAGTGAGCATCCGCCGCAACGCCGGCTTTGTGCAGGCGGCCCGGCTGTCCGGCAATTCCGAGCTGCGGGTACTGTTCGGCCACATCTTCCCCAACACCCTGCCACCGATGATGGTGCAGATCTCGCTGAACATGGGCTGGGCCATCCTGAACGCTGCCGGGTTATCGTTTATCGGCCTGGGTGTGCAGCCCCCGGCGCCGGAGTGGGGCATCATGGTGGCCGAGGGCGCCAACTTCATTATTTCCGGCGAGTGGTGGCTGGTGATCTTCCCCGGTATGGCACTGATGCTGGCGGTATTCACCTTCAACCTTATCGGCGATGGCCTGCGGGATCTGGTGGATCCTCAGCGTCGCACCTGAGGAGAGCAGTATGAGTGAAACATCGGGTGTACCCCTGCTGGACATAAAACGCCTGAGCGTGGACTTTGTCACCCGCAACGGCACCGTCCGGGCCATCGACGACATCTCCCTGGCGGTGGGCAAGGGCGAAACTCTTGGCATTGTCGGCGAGTCCGGCTCCGGGAAATCGGTCACCTCCTACGCGGTCATGCGCATCCTGGACCGCGCAGGCCGCATTGCCGGTGGCAGCATCACCTATGGCGGCATACCCCTGCACAAGGCCCGTGAAAAGGACATGCGCGACATTCGCGGCCGGGAGATTTCGATGATCTTCCAGAACCCCCGGGCGGCACTGAACCCGATCCGCCGGATAGGCCATCAGGTGGCCGACGTGCTGATGCAGCACAGCCAGGCCACCCGCAGCAACGCCCGGGAAAAGGCCATCGCCATGCTGCGTGCGGTCAAGATCCGTGACCCGGAGCAACGCTTCAACGCCTATCCCTTCGAGCTGTCCGGCGGCATGTGCCAGCGGGTGGTGATTGCCATCGCCCTGGCCTGCCGACCCCGACTGCTGATTGCCGACGAACCCACCACCGGCCTGGACGTAACCACCCAGAAAGCGGTGATGGACCTGATTGTTGAGCTCACCCGGGAGTACCGGATGTCCACGGTGCTGATTACCCACGACCTGGGTCTGGCGGCGGCCTACTGTGACCGGCTGGTGGTTATGGAAAAAGGCCGGATTATCGAAACCAACAGCTCTGCTGAAATGTTTCACCACCCCCGCGAGCAATACACCCGGCTGTTACTGCAGGCCACGCCCCACCAGGACTCCCGGATCCGCGACCTGCTGACACCGGAAGCCAGGGCCCAGGCCATCAGCCTGCCGGAAACCCGAACCCTGGGGGAACCGATTCTTACGGTCAGCAACCTGCGCAAGCAGTTCGGCAAGCCCGGCTCCGAGGGCAGTCACCTGGCGGTGCAGGACCTGTCATTCCAGATCCGCGAGGGCGAGAGCCTGGGTCTGGTGGGCGAGAGTGGCTGCGGCAAGTCCACCACTTCGTCCATGATCATGCGCCTGCTCGACACAAGCAGCGGTAAGATCGATTTCCTGGGCGAGAACATTGCCTCGGTCCCGGCCGCAAAATTTGCCTCCCACCCCCTGCGGGGCAAGCTGCAAATGGTCTTTCAGGACCCTACCGACAGCCTCAACCCACGCTGGAGTGCGGCCCAGTCCATTGGTGACCCGATCCACCGGCTTACGCCGGAAATGGATCGCAGCAAACGGGAGCAGAAGGTGATCGAACTTGCAGGACTGGTGGGGCTGCCAGTGCATCTGCTGGATCGCTTTCCGCACCAGTTATCCGGAGGCCAGAAGGCCCGGGTCGGCATTGCCCGCGCCATTGCCCTGGAACCCAGGCTGCTGATTCTGGACGAACCCACGGCGGCCCTGGATGTGTCGGTACAGGCGGTGGTGCTGAACCTGCTGGAGGACCTGAAGCATCGCCTGGGCATGAGCTACCTGTTCATCAGCCACGACCTGAACGTGGTGCGGCTGTTATGTGACCGCATCATGGTGATGCGCAATGGCGCCGTGGTGGAAGAAGGCGATGCCGACCAACTGCTCGACAACCCGGAAACCGACTATACCCGGACCCTGCTGGCGGCCATTCCCCACCCGCCGGAACCTGAGGGCAATAAAGAAACCACAGGAGCCGCAGTTTGACCGGCCCGACGGCCTCTGCCGACCGCCGAGGCAAAGGCACGGTGGTGGACACTATTGTCCAGGCCCTGGCGGATGACATCATCAGCGGCAACCTTACCCCGGGAACCAAGCTGGACGCCCAGGCCGTGGCGGAACGGTTTGGCGTTTCCCGCACGCCCATCCGGGAAACCTTCGGCCATCTTGCCGCCATGGGACTGCTGACCCACCGCCCTAACCGGGGCGTGATCGTTGCCACCGTGTCGCCGGGTGCCCTGAGTGATCTCTATGAAGCCATGGCGGAACTGGAAGCGGCCCTGGCAAGACTGGCCGCCCTGCGCATGAACAGTGACCAGCGCCAGGCACTGCTGGAACTGCACCAGGACTCGGTTCACCTGGTGCGCGATGGCACCGCCGATGACTATGCCCGCTACAACAAGCGCTTCCACGCAATGATTTTCGAGGGCGCCCACAGCAGCCAGTTGCAGCAACTGGCGGAAGCCACCCGCCATCGGCTTTCGCCTTTCCGGCGCGCCCAGTTCCGCCTGACCAACCGGGTCAGTAAATCCTGGGAGGAACACGATGCCATTGTCCGCGCTATCCTGGCCGGCGATGCCGATGGCGTGGCCCGCCTGATGCGCCTGCACGTGCAGACAGTCAGCGCCATGTCGGCGGAGTTTGTGGCGGAACATCAGCAGGGCCCTGGCAAAGACAGGAAAGCGAACCCATGAAAGCCCAATCCACCGCTGGCGTGATCTGCACGCCGGATGCCCGCGCCACCGAAGCGGGCATGAACATTCTCCGCGCCGGTGGCACGGCCATCGACGCGGCCATTGCAGCGGGCGCTGTGCTGTCGGTGGTCTACCCGCACATGACCGGTATTGGCGGCGATGCCCTGTGGCTGCTCAGCGACGGGCGCCAGGTGGATACCTTGCTGGGCCTGGGCCAGGCAGGCCGGCGCCTGCCCGAATGCGGAACCATTACCACCCGGGGGCCAGCATCAGCGGCCACCACCGCCGGCGCCCTGCGGGGCTGGTCCCTGGCCCATGACTGGGGCCACAACCGCTGGCGCTCGGCCCTGGCCTGGCCCGAACTTCTGGAGCAGGCCATCGCCTACGCACGGGATGGTTATGATGTATCCGCCAACCAGGCCTTCTGGCAACAACAACGAGGGGACCTGATCAAGAACCTGCCCGACCTGGCCAGCCTGTGCTGTGACGGGAACGGCGCACTGCTACCCGCTGGCTCCCGGGTCACCCGGCCGGAACTGGCCAACGCCCTGGAACAGCTTGCCCGGGCGGGAATATCGGACTTCTATGAAGGTGAACTGGCGACAGCCCTGGCAGAGGGTTTTAACCGGCTTGGCAACAGCCTGACCCGGGAAGACCTGACCAGAACAAAAGCCTGGCACAGTGAGCCCCTCAGCATTCGTTATCGTAACGGTACCCTTTACAACTTCCCGCCACCCACCCAGGGCCTGTATACCCTCAGCGCACTGAACGCCCTTAACTATGTCGATCTGGGTGCCCTTGAAAATGGCAGTGCAGATTATTTCCACTACCTGGTGGAAGCCATCAAGGCCCAGCTAAGCCAGCGCAACCGACAGTTGTGCGATCCGGGCGGTGGCACCCTGCACCCCAGGCGCCTGCTTGACCCTACCCGGGCTGCCGCCAGCTTTGCCGCCATCGACCCCGAGCTTGCCGTACCCTGGCAGGAGGAAGGAAAACCCGCCGATACCGTCTGGCTGGCCGCCAGCGACGCCAGCGGCCGCACCGCCTGCCTGATGCAGAGCCTGTTCCACGATTTTGGTTCCGGCTGCATGGTGGGCGACACCGGCATCCTGTGGCTGAACCGGGCCGCCGGCTTCAACCCGGACCCGGCCCACGCCAATGCCTGGGCCCCCGGTAAGCGCCCGGCCCATACCCTGAACCCATCGGCCTACCTGGCCGATGATGGCCGGCAGTTCTATTTCGGCACCCAGGGTGGCGACGGCCAGCCCCAGACCCAGATGGTGCTGGCCACCCAACTGATCGACTTCCGGCAGCCTGTGGATCGGGCATTGCTGGCACCCCGCTTCCTTCAGGGGCGCAGTTTTTTCGGCAGCAGCGAAAGCCTGAAGCTGGAGCACAATATTGCCCATGGGGTCGGAACAGACCTGGCCAGCCGGGGCCACGATATCGAATGGATTCCGGAGCTCAGTCCCTTTACCGGGCTGGCAGGGGCTGTGGCAGTCCATCCGGATGGCCACCGCGAGGCCATGCACGACCCACGGGGTGAAGGTACCGCCCTGGGCCAATAACGAAACCGTTTCACTCAATCAGAACCTTCCAGACAACAGAAAAAAGGAACCACCATGGACATGATCATCGCCTGCTCCGCCCTGGGTATTGTCGCCGGAATCCTGGCCGGCATGCTCGGCATTGGCGGCGGCGTCGTTATTGTGCCCGCCCTGGTGCTGATACTCTCGGCCCAGGATTTCCCTTCAGAGTTAATTGTGATAACGGCGGTGGCGACGTCCCTGTGCACCATTATCTTTACCTCCATATCGGCCGCCCGGGCCCAGATCAGGCGCAAGGCGGTGGACTGGGCCATTTTCCGGCTATGGGCGCCAACGGTGGTAGCCGGCAGTTTTCTCAGCGGTTTTATTGCGGCCCGTCTGCCGGCAATCGTGCTGGAGGTGGGTATCGCAGTATTCCTGCTGGTGATTTCGCTGATCATGCTCAGCCGCTGGGTGCCGGACCCGGCCCGCACCATGCCCGGCAAGGCCGGCACTACCGGCCTGGGGCTGTTCAGCGGTGTGCTGTCCGGGCTGGCCGGTATCGGTGGCGGCAACGTGATGGTGCCCTTGATGGTGTTCTTCAATGTGCCCATGCAGCGCGCCGTGGCGACTTCCAGCACCCTGGGTTTTCCACTGGCGGTGGTGGGCACCCTGGGCTACGTCATTTCCGGCTGGGGCATGGAGTTGATGCCCTGGTCAGTGGGTTACGTTTATCTGCCGGCGGTGGGGCTGATCGCCCTGTTTACGGTGTTGATGGCCCCGGTGGGTGTAGCCCTTAGCCACCGGATACCGGCACCCACACTGAAGCGCTGTTTTGGCGCCCTGCTGTTCCTGGTCGCCGGCCGGATGTTGTTCAATGCCCTTTAAATTTTACAAGTGGTGACCTTTGGTGCGGTTTTGTGGTTAAGGCATCACTATGGCGCACCAATAGCCGTTTATTCCCTCCCAAAGCCGGAGATTTCCGTATCTGAGGATGGCATCAGGTTTGCTAGCAATTAATAACAAAGCGCTAGCAATGCTGAATCAGCCAGATAACCCTCAGAGGAAATAGCGACATGGCGGCCGTCGATTACCTGTTCACCAACGCACGCCTTCCTGATGGCCGGGTCGTCAGCCTGGCGGTAAACGGCGGTCGTTTCTCCGGCCTGGTTGAAGCCGGGGGCGAGCTTCCTGGCGCCTTGCACAAAACAGACCTGGGAGCCGACTGGTCATTCCAGGCTTTGTCGAAGGCCATATCCACCTGGACACCAGCTTTTACGGCGACACCTGGCGCCCCCACAAGCCCTGCAGCGGTGAATTCGACGTTCGCGAGCGTGCGGCTTTTCAGGCCGAGAACCTGGCCCTCGCTGCCCCCGTAGAAGAACGGGCCCGTAATCAACTGGAACTCTGCCTGGCCCGGGGCACAACCAGCATGCGCAGCCATGTCATGGTTGACGGCAGTGTTGGTGTGAAGCACCTGGAAGCCGTTCTGGCCGTTCGGGAAAGCTACCGCAAACAGATTGATATTCAACTGGTGGCCTTCCCCCAACACGGCATCCTTCAGAGCCCCGGCACGGCGGAATATATGAACCAGGCCATGGCCATGGGCTGTGATGTGGTCGGCGGGCTCGACCCGGCCGGTTTCGATGGCAACATCGAAGGGCACCTCAACGCGGTGTTCGACATGGCAGAGCGACACGACGCCCGCATTGACATCCACCTGCACGACCCCGGAACCCTGGGCGCCTTCGAGATTGAATGCATCGCCGACCACACCCGCGCCATGGGCATGGAAGGGCGGGTCACCATCAGCCACGCCTACTGTCTGGGTGACCTGCCCCTGGACCAGGTTCGCCGGGTTGCCGATATCCTGGCCCGGTCCGGCGTCGCTGTGGTCACCAATGCTCCCGGTGCAAGAGCCTTCCCACCGGTACACCTGCTGCGTGAAGCCGGGGTGAATTATTTCGCCGGGAACGACAACATCCGGGATTCCTGGTGGCCCTGGGGCGACGGCGACCTGCTGCGCCGGGCCAACCTTGTCGGTTACTGCTCCGGTTTCAATGAGGACTGGGAGCTGGAAGTGGCATTTGACATGGTAACCCTTGCTGGCGCCAAGGCACTTGGTCTTGGCGATTACGGCCTTGCGGTCGGGGCCAGGGCGGATTTCGTGGTTCTGGATGCAGAGCATATCCCGGAAGCTGTGGTAGCCGTCCCCACAAACCGGGATGTCTACAAGGGCGGTCGCCTGGTGGCATCCGGGGGCAAGGTAGTCGGGGAGAAGGTAGTCGGATGACTTCCAGCGACAGAAAACCCCTGCCCCGCTGGCGGCTGGAACTGATCGGGATCAGCAAGTCCTACAGCCATGTGGTCGCCAATGAAAACATCAGTCTTCGGGTTAAGCCTGGCGAAATCCATGGCCTGGTGGGCGAAAACGGCGCCGGCAAATCGACACTGATGAAAATCCTGTACGGCATGGTGCGGCCGGACGCCGGGCAGGTCATCTGGAACGACAAGGAAACCGTGATCGGCTCCCCGGCCGCAGCCCAGCGACTAGCAGCCTGTCGGACTTAACCAAGCAGTATCGAAGTGAGATAATCAATACAACACGGGCCATAACCGGACTTCAATGATGGGACATTTTGTACTCG
>Ga0207899_1000050_pt1 | contig 65264 bp, 54 predicted proteins | sample MalvirmetaMSP134_FD_184235 | JGI IMG/M metagenome (GOLD analysis project Ga0207899, IMG submission 184235) | Marine viral communities from the Deep Pacific Ocean - MSP-134 (SPAdes) | ecosystem: Environmental > Aquatic > Marine > Oceanic | place: Pacific Ocean | collected 2011-06-28
GGGGAAACCTCTTGATCAGGATGCAGGAATTCGAATGGTCTGCCCTACCATAACACGGTCATCCCGCAAGCCGTTAAACTGCATCAGTTCGCTGACGGTGGTCTGGTTTCTCCGAGCCACGCCCGACAGCGTATCCCCGCGCTGGATCCGGTAATGACTAACGGAACTGCCACCCTGGCGCTGTTGCTTCTGCCACGCCAGCAGAGTGCCCGGCGGTGGCGTCTTGCGGAAATAATCGTCGATTCCTTTCATGATCGCGCTGGACAGACGACTCCGGTACCACTGGGTGGCCAGGTTCTTTTCTTCTGTGGGATTGGAGATGAAGCCGGCTTCAACCAGAATCGACGGGATATCCGGGGATTTCAGCACAACGAAGGCGGCTTGCTCAACGCCAGATTTATGCAGCTTGGCCACGCCGCCCAGCTTGCCCAACACCGAACTACCAACGCCCAGACTGGCGTTGATACTTGCGGTCATGGACAGATCCAGGAGCACCCCAGCGAGCATGTCGTCCCGTCCATCCAGGGACACGCCGCCGGTCAGATCCGACCGGTTTTCGCTCTGTGCCAGCCAGCGCGCGGTTTCACTGGTGGCTCCACGCTGGGACAGCGCAAAGACCGAGGCGCCTTTAGGCTGTGGCGTGCGAAACGCATCGGCGTGCATCGACACAAACAGATCGGCATTGTATTTCCGTGCCAGCAGGGTCCGGTTGCGCAAGCCGATGTAATAATCACCGGTTCGGGTCAGCTTGGCGGTGTAGCCCGGCTTGTCGTTGATCAACTCTGCCAGGGTTTTCGCCATCTTGAGCACCACGTCTTTTTCACGGGTGCCTCTGGGCCCGATGGCGCCAGGATCCTCGCCTCCGTGACCGGCATCAATCACCACGATCACGTCCCGTTTGCCGCCAGATTCCTGGGTCACCGTTGGCTTGGCGGCCTTTTCCAGGCGACTGCCATCCTCGTCTATCAGATCAATCACCAGACGATGACCGTACTGATCGTTGGGCTCAAGCTGAAAGCTCCGGGGCTTGATCTTACTCTTGAGGTCAAGAACCACCCGCAAGTCATTGCCATTGCGGGGTGCGCTTCGAATCCGGCGAATCGGACTGCCGGAGAGATCCAGTTTGCCGAAATCTGCTTTCAGGTTGGTGTTCTTTAAATCAATGACCAGGCGCGACGGGCTTTGCAGTGAAAAAATGTTGTGCGCAACCTGACCCTCGGTATCCAGCACCAGGCGCGTATGATCTGGCGCCGGCCACACCCGCACGCCTTCGACCCGGGTAGCAGCCTGAACGGTCAGGGACAGAGAAAACAGCAACACAGCCGCGATACCTGCCCATACGCTCATTGTTGACCTTACCTTGCTCATACTGCTGTCCTGCTTAACAAACGACACAGCCCGAAAACTTCAGTGACCGGGCCCGATCAGTTCTAATTGGTTCAACAGGGATGCACCCCGCTCCGAACCCGCCCGCAGCACCACCGAACGACCATCACGCTCGCGCTCAAGGTGTATCTCAACGTCCGGTTCGGGCAACAGCCCCTTGCCTCGCTCGGGCCACTCAATCAAGCACAGGTACTGGCCCGAAAAATAATCCCGGATGCCCATGTACTCCAGCTCATCGGGATCGCCGACCCGGTAAAGATCAAAATGATACGCTGGCGGCTGCAAGTCCTCGTAGGGCTCCACCAGGGTATAGGTCGGACTCTTCACCGCGCCCTGATGCCCAAGCCCGCGCATAACCCCGCGGCTCAGGGTGGTCTTGCCCATGCCCAGGTCACCGTCTAAAAAGACGATCAAACCTTCACCAGAGGCGACAACGCAACGCGCCAGCTCCTGGCCCAGTTGCTCGGTCTCCGATTCGCCTTCCAGAAACAGGCGGCGCTCATTCCCAAAAATGCTCATGGCTCCTCCCGACCCTGTATGTTGAGCGTTTCCGACTCACGCAATACCGCAGGCAAGATGTCGATCACGTCCGTTGGAATCAATCCCATAAAGCCTTTTTCCACCGATGCCCGGTTGGCCGCAGCCAAGTGCACCGACGCCCCCAACGCTGCCGCCTGCCGGGCATTATCGAGCTGCCCGTAAAACGCACCGATGATGCCGGACAAGACGTCCCCCATGCCACCGGTTGCCATACCCGGGTTACTGCCGCTGACAATATCAACAGTTTCCCGGTCAGACGCAATCACCGTACCTGCGCCTTTAAGCAAAACCGTACCGCCATAGATCGACTGGAGCGTGCGCGCTGCAGCCATCCGGTCAGCCTCTACCTCCGGAACCAGGCAACCCAGCAACCTGGCTGCCTCACCCGGGTGCGGGGTCAGAATCTGGTTTTCCGCCGGCACCGCCACCCGCTTTGACAGCAGGTTCAGGGCATCGGCATCAAGTACCTTAGGCTTGCCGCTGTCAAGAACCTGCTCCAGCATCTGCTGAGCCCAGGCGCCCTGCCCCATACCAGGCCCACACACCACCACCGAGACCGATTCCAGCAGCGGCGGCAGCTCAGAACCGTGAATCAGGCCATGCACCATAATTGATGGGCAACGCGCCAGGGCGGCGGTCACATGCTCCGGTCGCGTGGCTAGGGTTACCAGCCCGGCACCTGAGCGGGCCGCAGCCTCAGCCGCCATCAGGCCCGCGCCACCAAAGCCCCGGTCACCGGCCACCACCAGAACATGCCCGAAGCGCCCCTTGTGGGCATTCGCCGGCCTTTTGGGCAGCCAGGGCATGGTCGAGGGCCAGTCGAGACGGCATGCCAGCGGTCGCTGCCCGCTCCGGCTGACACCTGTTTCAGTATCAAGCGATTCGAACGCTACTGTGCCGCACACAGCAGAACCCTGTCCGGTGAACAGTCCGCTTTTCAGCCCAATGAAGGTAACCGTCAGATCAGCCCTTACCACGTCGCCTTCGGCCGCTCCGGTAGTCGCATTCAGTCCCGACGGCAGATCGATTGCGAGAATGGGTGCCGACCCATGATTGCACTGGGCAATCAGGCCGGCGAAGGGCTCCCTTGGGGCACCCGACACGCCGGTACCCAGCATGGCATCGACCAACACATCAGCCCCTCTGAACAGGGTCTCCCGTGTCTCGGCGGTCAAGGTTGCTAATTCCTGCACCTCGACTCCATCAGCGACGGCTTTCCGCCAGGCTTTGCGAGCATCGCCGGTCAGTTTCTTGGTGGGCGCCACAGCAACACAATGTACGCCGATACCGTGACGCGCAGCATTGGCGGCCACCAGATAGCCGTCTCCGCCGTTGTTGCCAGCGCCACACAGCACCAGAATCGACTTCGCCTCCGGCCACTGCCGGACCAGCCGCCGAAACGCCGAATAGGCCGCACGCTGCATCAAATCGAACCCATCCACGCCCTGCTGGTCAATCACATAGCGGTCAATCTCCCGCACAGCATCGGCGGAAAACAGCGTGTCTGGTAAACTGCCCACCTGGGACGGCGGCATAAGCCTTTGCTCCCGTTACAGAAACCGGTTTAAGAAAATTGGCCAGATACCTGTAAAGCATAGCAAAACGGGCAAAAAGGTCATAACTTAATCAAATTAAAGTTTGGCATTCTGATTTTCAATGAGTTGCCGACGTCGCAGCAGGCCCCATGAGCGCAGCACCTGACCAACCAAGCACCACCGAGGATTTTTCCAACCTGGCCACCCGCATCCGGGGCTGGGCGCGGGAACTCGGGTTTGCCGATCTGGGCATCACCCTGCCCGACACCGGCGAACACGGCCAACATCTGCAGGACTGGCTAGCAGAGGGCTATCACGGCGAAATGGAGTACATGGGCTACCACGGCGACAAGCGTTACACGCCTCGCTCGCTTGTGCCCGGAACCGCCAGGGTGATCTCGGTGCGCATGGACTACCTGCCCGCCCCGGACAGCCCAAAACAAGCACTTACTAACCGGGAAGGCGCCTACGTTACGCGCTATGCCCTTGGCCGCGACTATCACAAGCTGATCCGGAAGCGGCTAGCGACCCTGGCAAACTGGATCGACGAAGCACTCAGCGGTTACGAGTATCGCGCCTTTGTGGACAGCGCCCCGGTGCTCGAACGAGCACTTGCCCAGCGTGCAGGCCTGGGCTGGATCGGCAAGAACAACATGCTGATTCACCCGAAAGCGGGCTCGTTTTTCTTTCTGGGCGAGATCTTCACCAGTGCACCACTGCCGGTGGACGCCCCGTTCGAAACCGACCACTGCGGCAGCTGCACAGCCTGCCTAGACCTCTGCCCAACCGACGCCTTCGTAGGCCCACACCAGCTTGATGCCAGGCGCTGCATCAGCTACCTCACCATTGAATTGCGGGGCAGCATTCCGGAAGAACTGAGACCGTTGATGGGTAACAGAGTCTTTGGTTGCGACGATTGCCAGTTGGTCTGTCCGTGGCAGAAATTCAGCAAACCGACGGGGGAGAATGATTTTCAGCCCCGACACGGGCTGGACAACAGCTCTCTGGCCGAGCTGTTTCTCTGGACGGAAGAGCAATTCCTGAAACGGACAGAAGGGTCCGCCATCCGGCGGACAGGTTATCTGGGCTGGCTCCGGAATCTGGCCGTGGGGCTTGGCAACGCGCCTTCGACCATCCCGGTCATCGAGGCCCTGAAACAGCGCGCAGACCATCCGGATGACATGGTCCGCGAACACGTGCAGTGGGCCTTGAAGCAGCACGGCCTATAGTTTGAAGAAGGTATCCCGGTAATGACGCAGCTCGCTGATGGAGTCGCGGATATCATCCAGGGCCAGGTGGCTGCCCTGTTTCTTCACGCCCGCCAGCACATCAGGCCGCCAGCGCCGCGCCAGCTCCTTGATGGTAGATACATCCAAATTGCGGTAGTGGAAAAAGCCTTCCAGACGGGGCATGTACTTCACCAGGAACCGGCGATCCTGGCCAATGCTGTTGCCGCACAGGGGCGACTTGCCCGCTTCCAGGTGTTGCTGCAGAAATTCCAGCGTTTGCTGCTCGGCCTGGACCTCGTCAATGGTGCTCTCCTTGACGCGCTTGGTCAGGCCACTGGCACCGTGGGTGTTGGTGCACCATTCGTCCATCGCATCCAGCAGGCTGTCGGGCTGATGCACGGCAATGACCGGACCCTCTGCCACAACATTCAGCTCCGAATCGGTGATGATGGTGGCCATTTCGATGATCCGTTCCTTTTCCGGATCCAGGCCGGTCATCTCCAGATCAATCCAAACTAAGCGGTCGCCTTCTGCCATTATCAGTTCCTAACGTTCAGTGTCTTGGTGGTGGAGTTGGGACATCCCCTGTGTATTGTGGCCGATTAACGTATGATGTAACACCTCACTCCACCGATTACTGGCTACTGATCCTTAATGGCAAAACGGCGACTGAACAAGCAGCAGCAATTCCGAATCAAAAAAGTCCAGGAGGAGCGCGCCGCGCGCGCCGCACGGAAGGAGAAAGTGGTTCAGGAACAGGCCGATGCCGGCGAGCTGGGCCAGGAACAGGAAGGGCTGATCATCGCCCACTACGGCCAGCAGCTGGATGTCGAAGGCCTGGAGGGGGAGCACACCGGCAAGGTCATTCGCTGCTTCGTACGCGCCAACATCGACAGCCTTGTCACCGGTGACAAGGTCATCTGGCGGCCCGGGCGCAACGAATCCGGGGTTATCGTAGCCCGCTGTGAGCGCCAGAATCTGCTCCAGCGCCCCGACAACTTTGGTGCCCTGAAGCCAGTCGCCGCCAATATTGATCACATCATTCTGGTGCTGGCTGCGGAGCCCGAACCCCACGACAACCTGATCGACCGGTACCTGGTGGCCTCGGAAATCACCGACATTCCGGCGGTCATCCTGCTCAACAAGACCGATCTCATTACCGACCGCAACCGGAATCACATCGATGCGCTACTGGCGCGCTATGAGGCCTTGGGCTATGAGGTGATTCGCACCTCGGCAGCAGAATCCGGCGACCAGCCGGCACCGGAAGTTGAAGCCCTGGTGAAAAACCAGACCAGCGTATTCGTGGGTCAGTCGGGGGTTGGCAAGTCATCGATTATCCAGACGCTAATCCCGGACGAGGCAATCCGGGTCGGCGCGGTGTCTGAGAGCACCGGTAAGGGCGTACACACCACCACCACCGCCCGGCTGTTCCATTTGCCTATTGGCGGTGACCTGATTGACTCTCCGGGCATCCGGGAGTTCGGCCTATGGCACATGACACCACAGGAGATCGAGTACGGGTTTCGTGAGATTCGGGATGAGATGGGTCACTGCAAATTCCGGAACTGCCGCCACATGGGCGACCCCGGATGCGCCATCGACGCCGCGGCAGAAGCGGGCCGAATCAGCCCGGAACGCCGGAGAAGCTTTCACAGAATTCTACTGGATATGGCGGAGCAGCAGGCCCGAGGCCTCAAACTGGACTGAACCTGGCAACCCTGCGCCCTACCAGTTCAGCTCGCCGGGTTCTGGCTCTGGCTTTTCCTCCAGCCATTCGCCACTCTCTAGCCGGTCCATAGCCTCCTGTTTATCTTCCTCGGTTGGCTTGGTGAGATCGATCAACGGCTCGTCGCCCTGGCTGGCGCTGTCCTGAATGCCCTGGGCGGCGCGCTTGTTTAGCACGATGATCGAGATCCGGCGGTTGACCGGCGCGGTCGGATCGCTCTTCTCGAACAACACCGAATCACTCAAGCCCACCACCCGGCCAATCTGCTCCTGACCGACACCGCCGGCAACCAGCGCCCGGCGCGCAGTGTTTGCGCGGTCCGCCGAGAGCTCCCAGTTAGTGTAGCCAGGCCGCCCTTTGAACGGCGTGGCATCGGTATGCCCGGTGAGGCTGAGCTTGTTGTCCACCGACCCGAGAGTCTTCGCCAGTTCAAACAGGATGTCCTGGGAATAATACTTCAGCTCGGCACGCCCGCTATCGAACATGGGCCGGCCGGAGCGATCAACAATCTGGATGCGCAAGCCCTCGTCGGTGATGTCGATCAACAACTGGTCCTTGAACTCCTGAAGCGTCTGATTCTGCTCAATACGCTCCTTCAGCTCCTGAAACAACTCCTCCATGCGACGCTGCTCCAGCGTCTCGGAAAGCTGGTCAACCACCTCGTCTTCAATTTGAACGTCGCTGGACTCCACATCCGAACTGGCTTCATTGACCACCGAGGCACTGCCCCCCAGATCCACCGGATTGGGCGAGCCACCGTCTGTAAAGCCGACCGGATCCCGAAAATAGCCCTCGACCGCCTTTATCTGCTCGGGAGAGGCAGTAGCTGTCAGCCAAAGGACCAGAAAGAAGGCCATCATAGCAGTGGCAAAATCAGCAAACGCCACCTTCCACGAACCACCGTGGTGACCACCGGCAACAACCTTCTTGCGCTTGATGATGATCGGTTGTTGTTCCACGAATCAGCTCCGGATCAAGATGTGGTCAGGAATCATTTGGATCGAACGTGATCGTTCAATTCCTGGAAACCTGGCCGTTTGTCGGTTGGCAGCGCCTTACGACCAAACTCGATGGCCATCTGGGGAGCCTGACCCGAAAGCGTGGCGACGATAGACGATTTCACACACTCGTACGCCTTCAGCTCGTACTTGGCGGAATGCTCCATGGCCATTGAAACCGGCCCGACAAAACCGTACCCCATAAAAATACCGAGAAAGGTGCCCACCAAAGCCGCAGCGACACTCAAGCCGATCCGCTCCGGTCCTTCCGACAGGAAATTCATGGTAATAACGATACCGAGGACCGCAGCCACAATTCCCAACCCCGGAAGGGCATCCGCAACCTTGTGTACCGCATGCGACGGCTCCTCCAGTTCATGCTGGCGGCTGTCGATTTCATTCTCCATCATGCCTTCCAGCTCGTGGGTGGCCATGTTCCCTGAGCTAATGATGCGCAGATAATCGGTGATGAACGCGAGCAGGTCCTTGGATTTCATGATTGCCGGATAACGGCTGAAGATCTGGCTCGATTCAGGATTGTCGATGTCCTCCTCAATTGCCATCACGCCCTGTTTGCGAGATTTATCAAAAATCTCGTACATCAAACTCAGCAAATCTACATAAAAGGACTTGTTAAACGGCGACCCAGTCAACTGACCCAGGACGCCCTGACATACTTTCTTAACCGTATGCATGGGGTTGGCAATCACAAACGCGCCCACCGCCGCGCCGAAAATAATCAGCACCTCGGTGGGCTGCCAGAGTACTGCCAGATTTCCGCCATGCAGGACATAACCGCCCAACACGCTGGCGAGGACAACCGCTGCACCAATGATCAATAACATGGGAAGAATGCACGCCTTGTTTTTTGATTATCGTCGGACACCGCCGGCGTCCGCTCTATTTTGGGTTTCGATAATAGCAAGGCTTCACACCACGGGAGAAGCCAGGAAACAATTTCTATACAGAGGCCAGACTTTGGTAGAATGCGCGCCTTTGAGCTCAAAGGGTTACTCTTAATGCTAAGCAAGTTGTTTGTCCTGAGTCAGTACGTCACGCCCCAACTTTCGGTTTCCCGATTGGCTGGGCGCTTGGCAGACAATGATCGTAACCCGGCACTCAAGAATCGCGTCGTCAAATGGTTTATCGGCCGCTACGGCGTAAACATGAGCGAAGCGGCCGAACCCGATCCAACCGCGTACCCCAGCTTTAATGCGTTTTTTACCCGTGCCCTAAAACCAGGCCTCAGACCCATTGCCGAGGGTGAAAAAACCTTGGTCAGTCCAGTCGATGGTGCCATCAGTCAACTGGGCCAGGTGAACAACGATCGCGTATTTCAGGCAAAAGGACAGTCCTTCAGCCTGACAGAATTGCTCGGCGGCGATCCGCAGTGGGCCAACACCTTCGCGGACGGCCAATTTTCGACCATCTACCTGTCGCCCAAGGATTATCACCGAATCCACATGCCCCTGGCGGGCACTTTGCGCGAGATGGTGTACATTCCGGGCAAATTGTTCTCGGTGAATCCGGTCACAGCTGAGAACGTTCCAAACCTGTTTGCACGTAACGAACGGGTGGCCTGCATATTCGACACCGAAGCCGGGCCCATGGCCCTGGTACTGGTCGGCGCCATGATCGTTGGCAGTGTTGAGACCGTGTGGTCTGGCGTTGTAGCGCCCGGCGACGGCGAGGTCACAACTACGCGCTACGAGGGCGATGAGGCGCGAGCATTCGCCAAGGGCGAGGAAATGGGGCGCTTCCGCCTGGGCTCAACGGTAGTGATGGTCATGCCCAAAGGCGCGGCAACCTGGAACGACGATCAGGTTGCCGGCAAAACGGTGCGTGTGGGCGAGGCCTTCGGAACTCTCGCCTAAGGTTGGGCCTAAGGGTGGCCTAAGCTTGGTCTATGGCTCGCAGGCTAGGCACGCTCGAAGGGAAACGCCAGCACCTCGGCGATATCCCGGGCGCCCAACTTAAGCATCAGCAACCGGTCCAGCCCGAGCGCCACCCCGGCGCAATCGGGCAATCCGGCCTCGACGGCCGAAAGAAAAGCCTCATCCAGCGCCATACCGGGCTTGCCCGACTGCTGCCGGAGCTGATTATCAGCCTCAAAGCGGCGGCGCTGTTCGCTGGCATCGATCAATTCCCAGTAGCCGTTGCACAGCTCCAGGCCATTGATATACAGCTCAAAGCGATGCGCCACGGGATGACCATCCACCACTGAAACTCGCGCCAGGGCCGCCTGGGAAGCGGGATAGCCGACGACGAATTCCGGAGTATGCTGGCCAAGATTCGGCTCCACCGCAAAACTCATCAGCAGGTCCAGACACCCATCCCGATCCAATTCCGCGATCTGTTCCGGCTCCAGCCATTGCTCGCAGTACCGGCGCAAATCCTGATCGCTGATCTCAAACGGATCCACCTCGGCCCAAGTCAGCATCGCATCCCGGTAGGACACCTGCGCAGGGCGGGCACAGCCCAGCCAGTCGCACACCAGATCTGCCACCTCGACCATCAGCGCCGCATCATCGCAGCCGACCCGATACCACTCCAGCATGGAGAACTCGGGGTTATGCCGCCGGCCGCGCTCGCCGTTCCGGAACACTTTGGAAATCTGATAGATCGAACCGGATCCGGCCGCGAGCAGCCGCTTCATATGGTATTCCGGGGAGGTCTGGAGCCAGCCACCCTTGCGCTCCGCCGCCGACACGTCGGCCGCGACACCGTCAAGGTTCACGTCGGTCACGCCGTGCTGCGCCAGCACCGGCGTTTCCACTTCCATGACCTCCCGTTCAGCAAAAAAGCCGCGCACAAACGCCAACTGTTGTGCACGGCTTTTCAGGGCTGCCGGCGAGGCGGAAGGCCGCCAGACAGAATCTTCGGTCATTCCGGGATCAGTTGCCTTTAACGCGGCTAACGTAGTCACCCGAACGGGTGTCGACCTTCAGCACTTCGCCAATGGTGATAAACAGCGGTACGTTGACCACCGCACCGGTCGACAAGGTCGCGGGCTTGGAGCCACCCTGAGCGGTGTCACCTTTCATGCCGGGATCGGTGTCGACCACTTCCAGCTCGACGAAGTTCGGCGGCGTAACCGTCAACGGCGCGCCGTTATACAACGTAACCGTGTACACGTCTTGTTCTTTCAGCCACTTCACGGTATCACCGACCGCCTTGGCGTCTGCCGGGTACTGCTCGAACGAACCATCGGTCAGCATGAAGTGCCAGAATTCACCATCGGTGTACAGGTACTCCATGTCCTGATCGATCACGTCAGCGGCTTCGAGGCTCTCACCCGACTTGAACGTGCGATCCCAGACCCGGTTGGTCATGAGATTCCGCAGTCTTACGCGGTTAAAGGCCTGACCTTTCCCCGGCTTGACGAACTCGTTTTCAAGCATGATACAAGGGTCGCCATCGAGCAAAACCTTAAGACCGCTGCGGAATTCGTTGGTAGAATATGAAGCCATGAAATGTTCACCTGACAAAATGCAGTTAAAAATTCGAAGGTCGCTATGATACAGCGAACCCCCACCCGTATAGAAGCCCACCTTGTTGAGGACCGCCCCAGCTGGCAGCAACTGCTCTCTGAGTCGATCACCTGCCCGGAGGAACTGCTGGCACGGCTGAACCTCTCGCCCGAACGCTGGCTTCAGGGAGCCAGGGCCGGACATCAACTGTTCCCGGTGAGGGTTCCGGAGCCATTCCTGGCCCGCATGCGCAAAGGCGATCCCAACGACCCGCTGCTGCGGCAGGTGTTACCGGTGAGCCATGAAGCCCTGCGGGTTCCGGGGTTTGTCCGCGATCCCCTGGAAGAAGACGGTGCTATCCAGACCACCGGTCTGATCCGCAAATACCGCAGCCGCGCCCTGCTCATGGTTACCGGTCAGTGCGCGGTTAACTGCCGCTACTGTTTCCGGCGCCACTTCCCGTACGAGGATCAGCGCCTGAGCCCTCGGGACCGGCAGCACATTGTCGAGACCCTGGCGGCGAGCCCGGAAATCAACGAAGTGATTCTCAGCGGCGGCGACCCCCTGGCCGTCAACGATCGGCTGCTTGCCCAGTGGGCAAATGAGCTTGGGGCTATTTCTCACCTCAAACGCCTGCGCCTGCACACCCGTCTGCCGGTGGTGATTCCAGAGCGCGTCTGCGAGTCGCTGCTTGCCTGGCTGAAAAAAACGCGGCTGCAGGTGGTGATGGTGCTGCACATCAACCACCCGCACGAGGTTGACTCGGCCACGCGCGCCGCACTCGAACAATTGCGAGACGCCGGCGTTACACTGTTGAACCAGAGCGTTATCCTGCGAGGAGTCAATGACAGCACCGAGGTTCTGGAAGCACTTAGTGAGACCCTGTTTGATGCCGGTGTGCTGCCGTATTACCTGCACGCCTTCGATCCAGTCGAGGGCGCGCATCATTACGATGTGTCTGACGACGAGGCCCGGGGCCTGGTCCGGGACCTTCTGAGTCGGCTGCCGGGATTCCTGGTGCCGAAACTGGTGCGAGAGGTTCCCGGGCGAGATGGCAAGACGCCCCTAAATCTGTTTTCGTGATAGAGTTCTCGAAAAAACACCCGCAGGCACCTGTCAAAGATTGTTAACTTGTGGCGCGTTCGCTTTTTGTAACGGGATTGCTATCTTAATGTTATGTAACGATTACCAAAAAAATACTCTTCACGGCTTTTCCATGGCGCTGTGGGCAAATAGGCAAATAGCACGTAAGTCGTTTGCCCCTCCGCATCACCTGAGGAACCTTACCGTGACTCTCAACAGTGGCGTGAACTCATGGAAGGCATCAATCTGAAACCAGATCTTCGAGTCCCAGAACAAAAAACGGCCAGCTTGTCTTTTTGCGACACCACGCCCAAAGCATTCAGGGGCTGGATCGAACAATTGCCAATGGCCAACATTGGCGAGGTCTCACGTCAGCTTTACCATGCCATCATCGAGCTCAACCACCTGTTCACGCCACCCCAGCAACGGCTGCAGTTCCTGGAGCTGATCCGGGAGAAAATCCAGTTCGTGTGCGATGAACTTTCCCGTCATTACCTCGGCATGGCCGTCGCTCTGCCAGAAAAACAGCGCAAAATTGCCAACCTGTCCCAGGCGCTGCAACTGCATCTGTCCGCGGGCTACAAACTCTGCGTCCTGGAGTTCCTGGACAACGGCGGCGCAGAACGCAACCGCAAGCCCATTATTATTGCCACACATCGGGCCATTTCCGAGCTGGCAGCGACCATTGTTCGTTCCCACCAGCTGTATTGCCCGAGTCCTGCGAGGAGCTGGCTGGAGTGCCATCGACTGTACCGGTTTGCCGTCAGAAACAAGCTCGCAGACACCGAAGTGGAAGACCACAGCCTGCTGCACCGCCGTGCCAGCTCGATAGCGGATGCCTACAAACGGATTTTACTGCTGGGCAGTGCGCGCCCGAACCAACTGCGCCAGCCAGAGCTCATGCAAGTCTACGAACTGTTCGAGGCCTGGAGCGATTACACCCGCTGCGCCCCCGACATTGGCAAAGACAGCCTGTTCGTTGTCAACATGGAGGGCGACAACCCTCCGATCTACCGCAGCCTACTGGACCACAACCCCGGCGACGACAGCTTCGACTTCGACACCAGGGACCTGTCCGCCATGATCTCGGATACGCTGAATGCCCGCCGTAACAAAACCAAGGGCGAGAGCGCACTCCACGTGCCCGCCAAGGTCAGCGACACCCTGCTAACTCACCTGAGCCAGGCCCTGGGCATTCTGGCCAAGCGCAACTTCAACCGCATTGCCAGCCAGGGCATGCTGGAAGTGTGTGTTGGCCTCACTGCCGCGCACTATTTTGTCGCTGGCGAAAAGACCTTTACCGAGTTTGTCAGTGGTAATGAGAATGGTCATCGCAGTGAGGAGAACATGTTCATCCGCTCAGCCCAGCAGAGCAATGATGCCTGGGCGGGAGCCCACGACGTCTCCCCCAGCGACGATGCCCGGCACTCCGCGGATGCGCCGATCACCTTTCGTGGCAGCTATGGCACCGCTTCCAGCCAGGTTGCTGACAAAAACCGGCCAAGCTCCCACCACGCCCTGCTGATCAACACCAGCCCAGGCGGCTATTGTGTGGCCTGGGAAAGCAATGTCCCCACCTCACTGCAAGCGGGTGAGATCATGGGCGTGCGCGAGCAGAGTTCCCATCCCTGGAGCGTCGCGGTGGTTCGCTGGATTCGGCAAATCAAGCATCACGGAACCCAGATCGGAATCGAACTGCTGGCGCCCAGCGCCTCACCCTGCGGCGTGAAACTGATCCAGAAGGTCGGCAACAGCAGTGAATACCTGCGGGGCTTACTGCTACCTGAAATCAGCGTAGTCAATCAGTCAGCGACTTTGATTACCCCTAGACTGCCGTTCCAGTCGGGCAGCCGCATCTCGCTGCTGCATGACGGCCGGGAAGACCAGGGGCACCTGTCCAACAAAGTGTCTTCGACGGGAAGCATCAGCCAGTTTGAATTGAAACTTCACAATGTCTCTGAGCCTTCGGCCTGCGCCCCGGACACTCCGTCTGGTGCGAGTGAGGATGAATTCGATTCACTGTGGCCATCGCTGTAGACGCGATCAGCAGCGGGATCCCATCGGCCACAGGGTTGTTATTGACGACTATCCGCTGCATCATTCAGCTTAGTGACAGCCCGGCCAGCAGGCGCAGGCAAACCATGCCAGAAGCAAGACAACGGTTGCCCCCGCGCCCGATGGAAGATCTGGACCGGCCTATCCCAACGCGCACCACGAGACGCCTTACGAATGCAGAAAAAGAACGCGACTGTACACCTGCTGATCCTTGATCCAGACCAAAACGATGCCGAGTCGCTGGTCAGCTTGCTCAGAAATTCTGGCAAGGCCACCCGCGCGCACCGCATCACCTCGGAAGAAGACCTTGAAGAAACCCTGAAAGCCGGCAACTGGGATCTGCTGCTGGCCCGGGACCTGGAACAAGAATTCAGTGCCGACGACGCTCTGGCGATGATTCGCCGGATGGATAAGGACATCCCGTTCATCCTGCTAACCGAACAACAAAGCCGTGAGCGCACCGTGGCGGTGCTGAAAGCTGGCGCCCAGGACACGGTTCCTTTCGAGCACACCGATCTGCTGGTACTGGCGGTTAATCGCGAACTCGCCGCGCTGGAAGAGCGCCGCCGGCGGCGCGTTCTGGAATCCCATCTACGCGAAGCCGAACAACGCTGCCAGCTGCTGTTGGAGAGCTCCAAAGACGCCATCGCCTATATCAACGACGGCATGCACATCTATGCCAACCAGTCGTACATGGAGTTCCTCGGCTACGACGACATCGATGACCTGATCTGCATTCCGGTGCTCGACACCCTCACTCCGGAAAGCCAGGGCAAGTACAAGGAGTTCATGAAATCCTTTGTCGAGAAGGGCAAAGATGGCATGACCATGAATTGCACCGCACGCCGCAGCGACGATCACGAGTTCAATGTAACCATGTCGGTATCGGCCGCCACCTACGACGGCGAAGCCTGTACCCAGATCGTGCTGCAACCTGAACACAGCGACGCCGAGCTGGAAGAAAAGCTGCGTCAGATCAGCAGCCAGGATCTCATGACGGGTCTGTTCAACCGTCAGTATTTGATGGATGCCCTGGCCGAGAACATTGGCAAAGCTGGCAAGCGCAATGAAACCGGCGCCCTCGCCTACATTGCACTCGACAACTTCATGAGCATGAAAGGCCAAGTCGGAATTGCTGGTGCCGACCTTCTGCTGAGCGACCTGGCCAACCTGCTCAAGCAACAGGTTGATGAAGACGTCATCCTCGCTCGCCTGAGTGATGACGCCTTCTGCCTCATGTGCCAGCCTTGTGACGAAAAGGCCATGGCTGACCACGCCGAGCGCGTCCGCAAGGCGGTCGAGGATCACCTGTTTGATATTAACGGTCGAACCGTACAGTTCACCGTCAGCATCGGTGTTGCCGCCATCACCGAGAATTCCCCGAAAGCCGAGGAGCTGATGGCCCGGGCACACACGGCATCGTCCGAGGTGCGCAAGCAGGAAGGTCACGAACAGGGCAATGGAGTTCTGGTCTACAACCCAACCGATTACGAATCCCTGGATGAGGGCAACTCGGTTGAAGCGATTCTGAAAGCGCTGGAAGACAACCGCTTCAAGTTGCTGTTCCAGCCCATCATCAACCTCCGGGGTGAAGGCGAAGAGCACTACGAGGCCTTTGTCCGGATGCTCGACAAAGACGACGAGGAAGTTTCACCCTACGACTTCCTACCACCGATGGGCCCTGCCGACACCGCGATCAAGATCGACCGCTGGGTTATCCTGCAGACCATCAAGCAGCTGTCCAATCACCGGTCACACGGGCACGACACCCGCTTATTCCTGAACATCACGGCCGAAACCCTGCAGGACCAGACCTTCACGGCCTGGCTCAGCGTAGCCCTCAAGGCCGCGCGTCTGCCGGGGGACTCCCTCGTCTTCCAAATTCGGGAGGGGGATGCCAACAACTACATGAAACAGGCAAAGGAGTTCAGCAAAGCCGTTCACGAACTGCACTGCAAGGTCTCCATTGGCCAGTTCGGTTGTGCGCTCAACCCATTCAACACCTTGAAGCACATCGACACCGACTACGTGAAGATCGACGGATCGTTCACTGAGGAAATCCAGAAAAACGACACCGCCAAGGAACAGGTCAAGGAAATGGTCAAAACCCTGCAGAACAGCGGCAAACTGACCATCATCCCACTGGTGGAAAATGCCGGTGTCCTGGCCACACTCTGGCAAGCGGGCGTCAACTACATTCAGGGTTACTACCTGCAGGCGCCTGTGCCGGAGATGAACTACGACTTTGGGGACCACTGACCCCCAAACTGCATGGCACAAAAAAACGGCGCCCCCTTGGGCGCCGTTTTTGTTTTCAGCAAGCACTGGAACCGATCAGAAACCGGCCCGTTCCAGCCCCTGATTGGTCTCGCTCTCACGGAAGCCAATCAGGTAGAGAATAGCATCCAACCCCAGCGTCGAGATTGAGTGTCGAGCCGACTCCTTGACCAGCGGCTTGGCACGGAAGGCCACACCCAGACCAGCCTGACTCAGCATCGGCAAGTCGTTGGCGCCATCCCCCACGGCAATTACCTGTTCACGGGCAATGTGCTCTTTCTCAGCAATTTCCAGCAACAGCTCAGCCTTACGCTTGCCGTCCACCACTTGACCGGAGACCCGACCGGTGACCTTGCCGTCAACAATCTCCAGCTCGTTGGCATACACGTAATCGATACCCAGCTTGGCCTGAAGATGGCGGGCAAAGTAGGTAAACCCGCCGGACAGGATCGCGGTCCGATAGCCCAGGGCCTTCAGGCTGCGGATCAGGTGCTCTGCTCCTTCGGTCATGCGCAGGCGAGCAGCTATACCCTCGAGCACAGACTCATCAAGCCCCTTCAACAGCGCCAGGCGCTCCGCAAAGCTCTGACTGAAGTCCAACTCGCCCTGCATCGCCCGCTCGGTGATCTCAGCTACCTGCTCTCCCACTCCGGCCTCCCGGGCCAGCTCATCAATCACTTCGGCTTCGATCAGGGTGGAATCCATATCGAACACCACCAAACGGCGATTCCGGCGGAAAATTGAGTCTTCCTGGAAGGCGATATCGACGTTCATTTCGCCGGCAATGTGCAGGAAGTCGGCCCGCAAAGCTTCCAAGTCTGAGGGTGTTCCCCGTACTGAAAACTCCACGCAGGCAATGCGGTTCTCAGCGGTGTTCAGCGAGGGCCGGGCCGACAGGCGGGAAATGTTATCGATGTTGAGACCATGGCGGGCCGTGATGGCGGAAACCCGGGCGATCTGTTCGGCCTGGATGTCTCTGGCCAGCAGGGTGACGATGTAGCAGGCCCGATTGCGACCTTCCGCCCAGCTCTGGTACTCCTCTACCGTAATCGGTGCAAACCGCACCTGCAGGTCCAGGGCATGCAGCCGGAACAGCAGATCGCGAATCACCGGCGACGACTTGGAGGCGTCCGGTATCTCAATCAGGATACCCCAGGTCAGGTGGTCATGAATCACCGCCTGGCCAATGTCGAGAATCCGGACATCGTACTGGCCCATGATCCCGGTAATTTCCGAGGTCAGGCCGGGCTTGTCCCGACCCGAAACATTAATCAGTACCAGCTCACTCACTCTCCGTGCTCTCCTCTTCCTGTGCCCGTGCGGCAGAAGGAATCACATCAATGCCATCAACGCGCTGCAGGCCCCGGGGCAGCTTGTGCCCTCGCCGGCCACGCTCGCCCAGGTAATGCTCAAGGTCGCTGAAGTGCAGGCCCATCTTGCGCTTGCCGGCCCGAACCTCCAATTGGTCGTCTTCGGCAAACACGGCCACGGCGACCAAATACTCTTCCCGGTTCTGCACCCGGGCCGAGGGAATGCTGATGATCTTATTGCCCTTACCCTTAGCCAGCTCTGGCAATTCGCTCAGGGGGAAAACCAACATCCGACCCTCATTGGAGACCGCACCTAGGTACAGAGTCTTTTCCGTTGCCGGAATGTTGACCGGCGGCATAATCCGGGCGCCCTTGGGCACGCTAACCACCGCCTTGCCATTACGGTTCTTGCTGATCATGTCGTTCAGCGAGGTAACAAAGCCATAGCCACCGTCGGTAACCAGAAGAGCCTTGCGAGCGGGATCACCCATCAACAGGCCAGAAAAGCTAGCCCCGGACGGCGGATTGATCCGGCCAGTCAGCGGCTCGCCCTGCCCTCGCGCAGACGGAAAGCTGTGCGCCATCAATGAGTAGGCACGGCCGGTGGAATCCAGGAAGATTGCCTGCTGATTGTTACGACCCCTTGCCGCCAGGGCAAAGCTGTCACCCGCTTTATAGCTCAGGCCCTCAGGCTCAATATCGTGACCTTTCGCGGCTCGCACCCAGCCTTTCTCGGACAGCACCACGGTAACCGGATCGCTGGACACCAGGTCGATTTCGCTGAAGGCACGGGCTTCCTCACGCTCCACGATCGGTGAGCGACGGTCATCGCCGTAGGCTTCTGCATCGGCCTGCAGTTCCGCCTTGATCAGTTCACGCAGGCGGTCTTCGGAGCCGAGGATGGTTTGCAGCTCATCACGTTCAGCGGCCAGCTCATCCTGTTCGCCCCGGATTTTCATTTCCTCAAGCTTGGCCAGGTGGCGCAGTTTTAGCTCAAGAATGGCTTCAGCCTGGTCCGCGGACAACCCGAACCGTTCCATCAACACCGACTTGGGCTTGTCCTCAGTACGGATAATTTCGATCACCTCATCGATGTTCAGGTAGGCGATCAACAAACCTTCGAGCAGGTGCAGCCGGGCCAACACCTTGTCCAGACGGTGCTGCAGTCGGCGAGTCACGGTGGTCCGGCGGAAAGCCAGCCACTCGGTCAGGATTGTGTGCAAACCCTTGACGCCGGGACGCCCGTCATTGCCGATGACGTTGATGTTAACCCGATAGGTTTTCTCCAGATCGGTACTGGCGAACATGTGCGCCATCAAACCGTCGAGATCAACCCGGTTGGAGCGAGGCACAATCACCAGACGGGTCGGATTTTCATGGTCTGACTCGTCCCGCAGGTCAGCGACCATCGGCAGTTTCTTAGCCTGCATCTGCTGGGCAATCTGCTCCAGAACGCGGGCACCCGACACCTGGTGAGGCAGGTCGGTAATAACAATTTCGCCGTTTTCGCGAATCCACCGTGCCCGCATGCGCAGCGACCCACGGCCGGTTTCATACATCTGGCGGATGTCCTTGCGCGGCGTGATGATCTCGGCGTAGGTGGGGAAATCCGGGCCCTTAATGTGCTCACAGAGCTCATCAACAGTGGCCTCCGGGCTATCCAGAAGCCGAATACAGGCGGCACTCACCTCACGCACGTTGTGGGGCGGAATGTCGGTTGCCATGCCCACCGCGATGCCGGTGGTGCCATTCAGCAACACATGGGGCAAACGTGCCGGCAATACCGAAGGCTCGTCCATGGTGCCGTCGAAGTTGGGCACCCAGTCAACGGTGCCCTGGCCCAGCTCACCCAGCAATACTTCGGCGAACGGCGCCAGCCGGGATTCGGTGTAACGCATGGCGGCAAACGACTTGGGATCGTCTGGCGAACCCCAGTTACCCTGACCATCCACCAGCGGGTAACGATAGGAGAACGGCTGCGCCATCAGCACCATCGCTTCGTAACAGGCGCTGTCACCGTGAGGATGGAACTTACCGAGCACATCACCGACAGTACGGGCGGATTTCTTGTACTTGGAGGTGGATTTCAGCCCCAGTTCTGACATCGCGTATACGATGCGCCGCTGAACCGGCTTGAGGCCGTCGCCCACGTTGGGCAGGGCCCGGTCAAGGATGACGTACATGGAGTAGTCGAGATAGGCCTTTTCCGTGTAGTCCCTGAGTGAAACCCGCTCAAAGCCTTCATCCGTAGTCTGGAACTCTGGCATGGATGCCTCTTCTGCCTATATTACCTGAAGTGAATGACGCCGATGATGCTACCCGTTGCACGCGAAATAATCACGGGCCGCGACGCGAGGGCACATTATATGGACGCGCGCTCAGATACTCCAACTTCCAATAGCGGAATTCCCGCATGGAGACTCTGTAATCCGAACCGTATGCTCGCAACCATCGGATAGAAGACCGTTTCACTTTCTTCACAAGCGGAACACTATGAAACCCAACCTGAAAGCCTGCGGGCAAGCTATGGTCACGGCCATGGTGAATGCGCTACTGGCAGTTGCCCTGATGCTCCTGGTGGAGTTTACAATCAGCGGAACCTTCCAGATTCCCGAGCCATATCTCTGGGCGGGTGTGCTGATCTGGCTGGTTATCTTTGCTGGTCAATTCTGGCGACAACTGCATCTGTGTCGATCAGACCAAACGTCTGGCCATTCCAAGGCGTGACAAGCCTGATGAGAAAGGCCCATTGAAGGCACCAAAGGCGGGAATCGTAAATCGAGTCAGGCGGGGATTGCCTGCTTAAAGATAGCCAGGGTTCCACAGTTGTGGGGAACCCTGGCTATTGTCCTCAGGCACCCTTCCGGCACCCGTCAATTCTGCAGATCTTACTGACGAATACCTTCCACAGAGATAATGATTTCAACTGTCTCTGAGGCCTCGCCGAGTTCCATCGGGATACCGAAGTCTTTCAGACGCAGCTCTGTTTCAGCCTCGAATCCCATGCGATAGCCGCCCCACGGGTCTTCGCCATGACCGATCAGCTCGGCGTCCAGAGTCACCTCTTTGGTAACGCCACGCAAAGTCAGATCACCGATAATATCGGCCTCACCTTCGCCATCGACCACCACCCGCTTGCTCTTGAAGCTGGCCTGCGGATACTCGTCTACGTACAGGAAATCCTCACTGCGCAGGTGCTTGTCGCGCTCGGCATTGTTCGAATCGACGCTGGACGTATCGATGGTCACATTCACGGAGCTATTGGCCGGGTTTTCAGCATCGTAGACAAACTGACCGTCAAACTCGTTGAAGCGACCGTACAGCCAGCTGTAACCCAGGTGAGAAATCTTGAAGGTGACGAACTGATGAGCACCCTTGTCGTCGAAGTCGAACGTAGCACTGTGGCCATCGGCCTGTACGGCGCCCGCCATAGCCAAGGAAACTGCAGACGCAAGAAGTACCTTCTTCATAATTTTCTCCTTTTCATGAAACATGCCCGAAATGGGCTAAGAAGCCTGTAGTCGGCGAGTTTGGCTATTGGCCAAGCATACGCCGAAGTGTGTTATCACGATCAATCACATGGTGTTTCAGGGCGCCAGCCGCGTGCACCGCGGCCAAACCCAAGATTGCCCAGGTCGACCAGTAGTGCACCGTTCCGGCCGTGTCTTCCAGGCCTTTGATCTGGCCGCTAACGGACGGCACTTCAAACCAACCGAACACATCGATGGCAGAGCCGTCGGCGGTGGTGATCAGGTAACCGCTGACCATCGCCACGAACAACAGCAGATACAGCAGGCTGTGAGCCGCATGGGCACTGGCGACTTCCCAGCGCCTATGGCTGGCCAGAGGCTTGGGGCCAACATTGGCCAGGCGCCAGATCACGCGAAGAATCATCAGACCAAATAATAGAATGCCCACGCTGCGATGGATGTCAGGCGCCTGCTTGTACCAATCGTGGTAGTAGGTCAGGTCCACCATCCAATACCCAAGAGCGAATAAGCCGAACACGACAACCGCCACCAGCCAGTGGATGGTCACCGCGACCAGCCCGTAACGCTCAGATGAATTTCTGATTTGCATCTTTTGCCCGATCTCCATCCCTGTTTAAGCAGCCCTAACGCATTCTAGAAACGGTATTTGATGAAAACTATCGAAATGTTTTGCTAACCACCATCAGAAATTCTGACCATTTGCCTACATCTATGCCTTTGGTCGTATACGGGTTTTACGGATTGCTCAAAAAGTCACCTACGTTAGACTGAGTCCATATTAGTTATCCCCGTCACGGGGGCTCATAGATCGAGAGGACATAGACATGGAATTTGATTTCGACGAAAGCGTTGTTGTACCCAGCAACAATTGATTGCACGGCGACCCAAAGGGTCGCCTCCCTCTTTTCTCTCCTCCAGTTTTCACACCACTTTTTAATGCTTGCTGAACGCTAAACACTCTTGACATGAAAATGATTCCCACTTTCGACATGAAACAGTGGTAATAATACATTTTTTTTGGCAATCTCAGCACTTGCACCAGTTACGCTGATCCTTTCCTTGGTCCTTACCGACTGGGACTCAGCAGTTCGGCCCTCCGCTTTCCGGCGAATGGCGATGTCGTGTAACCAATCAGAATGAGCCATGTCGAAGAGTCTCCCCGAAAAGCTGGCGGTTCCGGAACTCGACCTTCTGTCTCCGATGCTTTGCCATAAGGGTGATGCATGGACGGCCGACTTCCAGGGCCTGACCCTTCGCACCGCACTGCAGCCCATCTACAGCATTTCGCACAAGCGCATTGTTGGCTACGAGGCCTTGATCCGGGCCTTCGATAATGACAATTCCGCAGTGTTGCCGCTGCACCTGTTCCAGTTGCCCTCATCCGATTCGGAAAACCTGCTGCTGGACCGCTTGTGCCGATATCTGCACATACGCAATTACAGTGGCATCGAAGACCAACTGAACTGGCTGTTTTTGAACGTCTCGCCCCAGGCCGTCACCAGTGGTCGTCAGGCCGACTCCTTTTTTGGCCAGCTGTTAAAGAAGACCGGACTGCCACCGCACCGGATCGTCATGGAGATTGTCGAGCAGCCCACGGACGACGCCGAAAAACTGAAAGAGACCGTGGCCTATTACAAGAAACTGGGCTGCCTTACAGCCATCGACGACTTTGGCGCCGGCCATTCAAACTTTGAACGCATCTGGAACCTTTCGCCGGATATTGTGAAGCTTGATAGAACCCTGCTTACCCGAGCCACAGAGGATCGCAAGGCCAGACAAATACTGAACGGCATCGTCTCGTTGCTGCATCAATCAGGCTGCTTGGCATTGCTGGAGGGAGTGGAAACCCGGGAGCAGGCCCTGATTTCGATAGATGCGGGAGTTGATTTCGTTCAGGGCTTTTATTTTCAAACCCCAAGTATCGATCTGGAAGAACTGGCTCGCTCGCCAGCGAATTTTGACGAACTGCTGGATGAGTACAAATCCCGCAATCAGGTCACCGCCGACCCGACCAGGCAACTGACAGAGTTCTTCCGGGACTACTTCGTCAACGCGATTGACAAATTACGACACGGATCTAACATGCACCAAGCATGCCTCGGACTGCTAAATCATCAAGCGGTTTCGCGCTGCTACCTAGTCAACGAGTGCGGCATTCAAATTGCCGACACCATAGTCTCCGAAACCGGCACCCGCAACCAGGATCCCCGATTCAAACCTCTGGAAAGCACCAGCAGTGCTGACTGGTTCCGTCAGGAGTACCTGCGCCAGGCCCTGGCACAGCCCGACAATCTTCATGTCACCACACCTTACCTGTGCGTAACCGGCGCTTACATGTGCGTCACCCTGTCCCAGGGCTACTACCAGAATAATGAACTGCGGGTCCTGTGCTGCGACATTATTGCCAACCCTGAGTAGCCTCGGCTTAGCCGGGACTGATCCCGTACACCAAGGCGATCACCGTTACTGTCAAGGCACCTATGAACAGATTCATGGGCAACCCCACCCGCACGAAATCGCCAAAACGATAGCCCCCCGGGCCAAACACCATCATGTTGGTCTGATAACCCAGCGGCGTCGCGAAACTGGCTGACGCAGCCATCATCACCGCAATCACAAACGGCTCGGCTGCCACCCCCATGGAAGCCGTCATCGACAGTACAATCGGGATAACCAGGACAGCGGCAGCGTTATTGGTAATCACTTCAGTCAGCACCGACACAGTGATATAAACCAGCAGGACCGCCAGCAATACGTTGCCCTGGCTGAGACCGAGAATGCCCTCGGCAACGAACATCGCCGCTCCGGTCTCCTGCAGCGCCGCGCCCAGGGCGAAAGACGCTGCTATAGTGAGGATGACGGGCACATCCACAGATTTCTGCGCCTGCCCCACCGAACAGCAGCCGGAGATGATCATCAGGCTCGCGCCCAGCAAGGCCGCGTTAAGCATGCTCAGAACACCGCAGGCAGCCAATCCGACCAGAATCAGCAATATCCCCCAGGACAACCACGCCCGGTCGTGGCGGGGCGTCTCGGTCTCCAGATCGTTGATCAGCAGAAAATCCTTGTTGTAGCGCTGCCGGCTGACAAAGGCGGGACGCGCTTCCAGTAGCAACACATCGCCCGGTTTCAGACGGATATTTCCGAGATTGCCGGACACCCGCTCACCACCCCGGGCGACCGCTAGCACCACGGCGCCGTAACGATCACGGAAGCGGGCATCACGGATGGTCTGTCCGAGCACATCAGATTGGGGCGACAGGGCCGCTTCTACCAGCCGGCGCTCGGCCCGGTCTTTGCTCAGGCTTGGCTCGTCCTCGTGAACAGAAGGTACGATGCCATTGATACGCAACAGGTCGGAGATGGCCTGGGTGTCACCGGCAAACACCAGGCGGTCGCCACCCCGGAGCCGCTCTTCTGAGGGCACCGCGGTAACCACGCTGCCGTCACGCTCGATTTCTACCAGATAGAGCCGCTCCAGTTCCCGCAAGCCGGCCTCGCCCACGGTCTTCCCAACCAGCGGACCGTCGAAAGACACAGCAACTTCCAGGGTAAATTCCCGCATGGAACCGAATTTCTGCTGGTCCTTGCGATCCGGTAGGAACCGGGGCATTACCAGCAGCATCACCGCAACGCCGATCACGGCAACCGGAAGCCCGACTGCGGTAATGGTGAAAATCGAGAAGCCCGGACCGCCGGTAAGCTGTTGGACCTGACCATTAACCACCAGATTGGTGCTGGTACCGATTAGCGTCAGGGTGCCGCCAAGAATGGCGGAGTAACTCAGGGGGATCATGAGCTTGGAAGGCGATATGCCGATCTTGCGAGACCAGGCGTGCACCGCGGGAATCATGGTGGCAACAACCGGGGTGTTGTTCAGGAACCCGCTAAGCAGGGAAACCGGCAAGGCAATCCGTGCCTGGGCACTTCGGACGGTACTGGGGTTACGGAGCAGATGGTGCACCAGCAGATCGACACCGCCGGAGTGATGGATGCCGGCGGCTACCACGAACATGGCCACCACGGTGATCAGGCCCGTATTGCTGAAACCGGAAAGCGCCTGGTCGGCCGAGACGATGCCCGTTGCACTGAGCACGACCAACACCCCCATCATCACCATGTGGGGTGCTAAGCGTCCAACACTCATGAGTATCAGCGAGGTGCCCGCCAGGCCCAGCGCAAACCAGCCTTGCCAGTCCATTTACGGTTCTTCCCGAAAAGAAAACTGGCAGGATAACGACTTTGAAGAATACAGAGAAAGAATAAAGGATGCTTTTTATAGCACCCTTAGATATATCAGGTCACGACGTCGGCGATGTTGCCGTAGGTTTCCAGCCAGGACCGGCGATCAGACGCTCGCTTCTTACCCAATAGCATGTCCATGCGGCTGTCGGTGTCATCATTTTCTTCGATGGTGAGCATCACCAAGCGGCGAGTATCCGGCGCCATGGTGGTTTCCCGCAGCTGCAGCGGGTTCATCTCACCCAGGCCCTTGAATCGGGTTACCGAGATCTTGCCCTTTCGCTTTTCGGCGGCCAGGCGGTCGATGATGCCCTGTTTTTCGTGCTCATCCAGGGCATAGAAAGTTTCCTTGCCCAGGTCCACCCGGTACAGCGGCGGCATGGCCACAAACACATGGCCTGCGGCCACAACCGGCCGGAAATGCTTAACGAACAGCGCGCACAGCAAAGTGGCGATGTGCAGGCCATCGGAGTCGGCGTCCGCGAGGATGCAGACCTTGTTGTAGCGCAGCCCATCCAGCTTGTCGGAACCGGGATCTACCCCGATGGCAACGGCGATATCGTGGACTTCCTGGGACGCCAGCACTTCCGACGGATCCACTTCCCAGGTGTTCAAGATCTTGCCTCGCAGCGGCATAACCGCCTGGAATTCACGATCACGGGCCTGCTTGGCGGAACCACCGGCCGAGTCACCCTCAACCAGGAACAGCTCCGAGCGCGCGGTGTCGCCACCAGAACAGTCCGCCAGCTTGCCGGGCAGCGCCGGACCGGATGTCACTTTCTTACGGGCCACCTTCTTGCTGGCGCGCAGGCGGCGCTGGGCGTTGCTGATGAACAGCTCCGCCAACACTTCGGCAATGTCAGTGTGCTGGTTCAGCCACAGGCTGAAGGCGTCTTTGACCACACCGGAAATGAACGCTGCGGCCTCTCGGGAGGACAAACGTTCCTTGGTCTGACCTGAGAACTGCGGCTCCTGCATCTTGAACGACAGCACGTAGGCGGCACGCTCCCAGATATCCTCCGGGGAGAGTTTGACGCCGCGGGGCAGCAGGTTACGGAATTCACAGAACTCGCGCATGGCTTCCAGCAAGCCCGTCCGCAACCCGTTCACGTGGGTACCGCCCTGGGCGGTGGGAATCAGGTTTACATAGCTTTCCATGACCGTCTCACCGCCTTCCGGCAGCCACTGGATGGCCCAGTCCACAGCTTCTTTGTTGCCGGAAAAGCTGCCGGTGAACGGCTCGAGGGGAACGGCTTCGATATCCGCCAAAGTAGACCGCAGGTAATCCCGGAGGCCATCCTCGTAACACCACTCGTCCTTCTCTCCGGTTTTTTCCTGCAGGAAAGTCACCGTAAGACCCGGACAAAGCACCGCCTTTGCCCGCAGATTGTGGCGCAGGCGACTGACGGAGAAATTCGGGCTGTCGAAATAGCTGGTATCCGGCGTGAACTTCAGCCGGGTACCGGTGTTGCGCTTGCCGACGGTGTCGATCACCTCCAGTTCACTGGCCTTCTCGCCACCGGCGAAGGTCATGCGGTGCAGCTGGCCATCCCGCTTGATCGTGATTTCCAGGTGCTTGGACAGCGCGTTAACCACAGAAACACCAACCCCGTGCAAACCGCCGGAGAAGTTGTAGTTACCCTGGGAGAACTTGCCGCCGGCGTGGAGCCGGGTCAGGATCAGCTCGACACCTGGCAGCCCTTCTTCCTTATGAAGATCCACCGGCATACCCCGGCCGTCGTCCTCAACACTCAGGGAACCATCGTTGTACAGCACCACATCAATGCGGCGGGCATGCCCGGCCAGGGCTTCGTCCACGCTGTTGTCGATCACTTCCTGCGCCAGATGGTTGGGCCGACTGGTGTCCGTATACATGCCCGGACGCTTTCGCACCGGATCAAGGCCCTTGAGTACTTCAATGGCTTCAGCGTTGTATTGTTGTTGGCTCATAAGCAGGAAGAAACTCCGCGATTGGAACGAAAAGCTGGGGCATAGCTTAGGGATTCGGCGGGAAAGATCAACGGTTGTTTTCGACCGGTGCGATCCGGATGTCGTCCCAGCCGGACGCAGTGACGGCAATGGCCGCGCATGGGGTGGTGAGCGCCTGGCTCACCATCATTCCTGGCGTCGGCTCCTGAATATCCACAGAGAGCACCAACTCGTCGTCGACAATTTCCGCACCCGCCAGGGTGATACTGAATCCGCCGGTGGGCTTCTGGCCAAGTGCGGCGAGCACCACGTGTTCGTTGCCGAACTGGACAGACCTCAAGGATGCTAGGGGAAGCCGACGGCCTGGCAAGGCTTCCAGCCTGTCGATGTCGGCAACGCTCGCAAGGTGAATATGACCAGGCGCAACCAGGCCACAGTGGCCCGACTGCGCGATCTGGCGCGCCAGCGGTGCGCCAGTCTGGGTCTTGGTCTGGCTGACCGCGCAACCAGCACCGAGAACAGTGGCAAATACGGCCACGATGATAGCCTTGCGATTAGATTGGGTCATGGTTGAGACAATGCCTTCAGGTTAGTGGCATCCGGATTCGTCGGTGACAGCAACTGATAGCCCTGGAAATCTGGCCGGGGCAGTTGCTCCGGAGAGGCCGCCGAAATCGACGGCCGGGAATAACTGGTGGTCATCCGAATGCCCTCAATGGCAGTGCCTGCGGAAATGGTGATTTTCTGGCGCAATCCGGCGACCGGGTATTCGGCACAAGCCTCACCACCGTGACAAATCAGGCCGTCATTATCCAGGTCAGAGCCCGCTACCAAAATGTAATTGCCCGGCGATACCTCATTCAGTTCTTTCGGCGGCACGCCATCGTCCGGTTCAAACACAAAGCGATACTGGCCGTTCTCGGCCACCACGTTGGTCTGGGCCTCAGTTGTGAAGAAATTACCATCCGGCTCCGGACTGACCAGCAGGACAAAATGCCGTCCGGCGTCGCGCGCCTGTTGATCGGTAACCTGCTGGCCGACTACGGGAATCTCAAGTGTGCGCTCCGTACCCCCACTACCATTGCCACGGTATGTAACCTGGAGCGTCGCCCTTTCTGAAACCCCAGGCTCCAGCGCCTCTAAATTAAGGCTCATGACGAATTCAAAAACCTTACCAGTGCCACCAATAGCAGGGCCGGAGTCTATGGACAGCCAGGGGGGCGGCTCCGATATACGATTAATAGTAACTGTGTCGGTTTCGGAGTCATCACCATAAACTTCAAGCGCCACGGTTGCCGTCCGGGCCCGTTCCGAAGATAACGATACAACCGCCGGCGTGGCCGTAAGCAAATCGCGGATGGGCGTGGATTGGGCTGCAGAGGCCGCCTTACTGGCATCCAACAAGCCCCAACCCAGTTGGTCGGATTTCTGACACGGTGGGCTGCCGCAATCAGCGACCGTTAAATCTCCAGCCATCAGGAACGCGTTGATATCCTGAAAATCGAGCGTTGCGTTCTCCCCTTTCATCAAAGCCAGCACACCCGAGACGTGAGGTGCCGCCATGGAGGTCCCTTGCAAGCCAATGTAGGTTTCCTCGGTCCCATTGATCACGCTGGTGCTGACGACCACGTCGCCACGGCCATCACCGTTGCCATCGCGACTGGCGTCACCGCCGGGGGCCGCCAGATCAACCCAGGAACCGAAGTTGGAGTAAGACGCCAGAGCGCCAGCACCATCCACGGCACTGACCGCAAACACATCCTCAAAGGCCGCCGGATAAGACTCCGTGCGAGTCGAGGAATTGCCGGCCGCCGCCACAAAAATCACACCGCGATTGGTTGCGGTGCTGATAGCATCCTGCATGGATTGGATGAAAGGCAGGCCACCCAGACTCAGGTTCACAATGTCGGCCAGCGGCTGACCTCCTGGAGGCCCAGCAACCCACTGCAGCGCCGCCAATAGATCCGCAGAGGAACCGGAACCGCCGTCACCCAGAACCCGGACCGGCAGCAACGTCGAGTTAAACGCGACACCACCGCCGCCATTGTTATTGACCACGGCGGCCACAGTGCCGGCAACGTGGGTGCCGTGATACACACTGCCGCCAACACTGTTGCCGGGATCAGCCGGGTTATCATCCGGCCCAGGCTGACCGTCGTTGTCGAACTGTTCCGAGACAAAATCCGTCCCCGAACCCGAACTCGCTTCCGAAGGCAATGGTGAAATCACGTTGGCGTTGATGTCCTGATGCCAGTCACCACTGGATGCCCGATACAAGCCGGTATCCATAACCGCTACCGTGACATTTGCTCCCGCCTGCGGCGCCAGCTGCCAGGCCGTCGGGCCATTCAACAAGCCATAGTGCCACTGCTGCGCCCCATACAAGGGCTCATCCACGGGCGTCATCATGGTTGTCATCCGGTAGTTCGGCGTGGCCGACTCCACGCCCGGCTGTTGCTTCAGGGTGCGAATCCAGTCCAGCGTCGCCACCTGGGCGCTCTGGCCACTGGTCGCCATGACCTGCACCGGGGCTTTCACCCGCCACAGGCCCGGCGCCAACTCCTGCGTTGCCAACATACTGGCCTGAGCCATCATCGCCTGGGCCGATACAGGATCAGGACTGGCCTCCAAGGCAACAATGGCCTCGCCTTCAACAAACTCATGGGCCGGCCAGTCAAAGGATTTCGCCTGTCCTGAGGCATTTACCGCGGTCGACAGGACATACAGCATGGGTGTGGGCCCTTCGGACTCAACCCGGACGGTGAAGGAACCATCGGAACCGGTGGTATTGGTCACCCGGATCTGGCTAGTCATGCTGTCGGTCACCTTCGTCTCAACGACAGAGCTGCCCTGGACCAGCGACAAGCGCAACGCTGAGGCCCCCTCCCGGGTACCAAAGGCTTGCAGTTCAACCGACTGCCCTGTGCGCAGCGACATCGAAAACTCATCACTCGGGTCGGCGGAATAAGCAAAGGAAGGAAACCCTGATATCGAGGGATAAACACCATCGAAGGCGCTGACATAACCCGCCAGCACGTATTCCTGCGGCAGGCTTTGTGCGGTGCTGCGGGGCGTCGAATTCAGGGTCAGGGCGTCGGCGTTGTCGGCGTCTACCCGAGTGCCAGTCTCGATATCAATGAAACCGGACAGGGCAACGGTTACCGACTGCAGATCGGAGTCGGAGTCAGAGCCACCGCCGCAACCGGCAAGCACCAACAAAGCCGCGGCAGGCATGGCCTTCTTTAGAAGCGTTTTTGGGGTCAACATGATGTCCATAGCACTTATCTCTGCAACGGCCTCCAGCATACAGTATCCCGGGGCGGCGTTTATTTACTGAGTGTTAACCGATACGCCTCCTAGCCGAACTCAGATGCAAAAAACCGCCTGCGGCTGATGGCCGGAGGCGGTTTCGTATTAATCTGAACCGTCTACAAGGCGTAGAACATCATCGGCACGAACGCGACCAGCAGCAGCGTGGGTCCCATCACTGCAAGGGGCAGAAGCAATCGCTCGTAGCGGTGCCAGAAACTGCCGGTGCGCTCACAGGCCAGCACCTCTGTTTCGCCCACAACCTGACGGGTCAGCAGGTGGTTCAGCGCCACCGGCGGGCTCAGGTAGCCAAGCTCAAACGCCACCAGGCAAACAATCCAGAAGTGCAGCGGATCTATGCCCAGCTGAATGGCGGGCTGGGCAATGGTCGCGGACACCAGAATCACCGCGCCAAAGGGATCCATCACCATCCCGATCAGGGTCAGCATCACCACAATCACCAACATGGCAATCCAGGGGCTGGTCAGATTCTCCGGAAACAGCGCATGGACAATATCGGAGCGCTCCAGAATGCCGCCGAGGCAGATAGAAAAGCCGATTAACGCCAGCAAGGCACCGATATGCACAGCCGAATCACTGGCGGCGACGGTGCTACGGTTCCAGAAGGCTTGAAGCCGGGACTCACCCTGTTCCCGACTGTCCTTGCGTGCATCCAGCATTACCAGTGCCAGCATCACTAGCGGCAGGATCAGCGGCGCACTGTACTCGTTAAATTGCAGGCCAAGAATCGCCCAGACCGACAGAACCACCAGGGCAGCAACTATGGCGTAGGGCAGCAGTGGCCGGGTTTGCCGAACGGCAGCGCGAAACGCACCGGGCGCCGGCCGTGGCTTCCAATTACCCTGGGTCTTACAGACAATCAACGAAAACAACGTCGCCGACATGATGAACACCCAGAAGCCCCAACCGTACATTTCGGTGGTAGTCACTTCTTTGTTCAAGGCAGCAATCACTACGATCAGCAGGCACGGATTAAGCACCACACCCAGGCTTCCGGACATGGCGGTGGTGGCCAGTGATAACTGCCGCCCGGCCCCGGCTCGCCGGAGCTCATCATAGACAACGCCACCAACTGCCAGGATGAAAATACCCGAAGCACCGGTGAAGGCAGTCGGAAACGCGGTGGCAAAGATGATCACTGAGGCCAGCATCGGCGCCGGCAGATTAAACGGTTTGATGGTGTTGAGGAGCAATTCCGGCAACCGGGTCTGCTTGAGGATCATCCCCACCAGAACGTACAAGCCAATGTTGATGAACATCGACGACAGGTTGGACATCATGCCGAAATAGATCGCCAGGCCGGACGCGTAGCCATCCACGAAGAAGAAGTAGCTCATGGCGATCAACCCCATACCACAATACAGGGGCATCACCAATCCCGACGACAGCGCCAGGTTGCCTCGCCGGAGCCGATCAGGAACGTTCACGAACCGGACGGCATTGATCACCATGAACAAGCCGAAGACCCCGGCCCAGGCGTACTGAAGACTTACCGTCCCCTCGGCGCCCGGCGAGTTTGCCAACTTGCCCAGATACGAATTCAGGCTTGCCACCATCAGGCCGTTCACTGCGAACTGGGCACCCTGGCTCAGCCGCCACTCCGCGCGATTCCGGGGCAGGCGCAAGGCAATGTGATCGGCGTCCATTGCGGCAATCGCCGCGGCCAGGGCAAACATCGCAATAAACAGGTACTTGGTCAGTTCAATGTTATCGAGCAGGAAATCCGCCAGCCCCTGCTCGACGGTCTTGAACGCGCCCAGTGCGGGCGTGGCGTGTTTCAGGTTTTGCTCGTAAAGGAGGTATTTCTCCTGGCACAACTCCAGGTTGCGTTCAAGCGAGGTACGCACTGCCTCCCGATTGGGGGGGGAGCTGAACAGATCATCCGGATCCGGCTGGTAGGCATCGACTCGCTTGCGCACCTCCGCGTCCACATCCATTTCGAGCTGGCACGACGGTTCGGTGGCATCCGGATTCAGCAGATAATAGTTGGGCCAGGTTTGCTCCCCCACCCACAACAGGCGCGAGTGCAGTGAGTTGCCCATGCCCAGCAGCAGGGTAAATAACAGAAGCAGCAGCAACACGACCCCGTGCATGCGATGCACGGGGTAAAGGGTTCTGGCTGCGGGCGCGGTTAAGGCTCGCCAATTCATCGGTGTTCCACCCTATTATTCGCGATTGCCTGCAGTGCACTCGGAGGATGCCGGATTGCTGGCACAACGGATTTTACTCAGCAGGCCAAGCATCTTTGGGTGGTAAACATTGGGGGCACCGTTCAGGCCATCACGCATCTCCAGGCGGTTCTGGCGAAACATTTCCTGATAACCCTGGATATCCTTTTCCGGGATTTTGACCCACTTATCGTCGGGGATGGCCGTTTCCTGGCCGGAAATCAGGTCCATCGCCTGCGGGAACATGCCCCAAGCCACTTCCCGGGCCTTCTGGGCACTGGCGTCAGGCAGCACATCATCACGCGCAATTACCTGGATAGTCAGTTGGGCCAGCGGGTAATCGACAATGCCGCCGTCTTTGCCAAGGCCTTTATAGAGCTCCAGCGCCTCGTAGGCGAAAGCAGGTGCGTACGCGGTATCGACCGAACCGTTGTTGAACTTGCCAGCAAAATTGGTGATGTCAGAAGGCACCACCGTGGCTTTGACGAAGTTCACCATATGAATGGCGTCTTTCTGATAATCCAGCGTAGCCATGCGCTTACCCGCCAGCTCACCAGCGGTATCAATGCTGCGGTCATTCACGAACAGGTATCCTGCACCCACGGGCACAATGCCCAGGACCTCGTAACCATTTTCCTTCATCAGCGGTGCCGCTTTCGGCTGTGCCAGGGTCGCCAGCAGGGTTTTCAGGTCGTCGTAGGTTGGCAGCGCACCCACGGCACTGATACTGCCGGTAAAGCGGTTGAACGGGCGTGTGCGAATATCTGTTGCCGCCACCGCATCGCACTGGCCAGCATTAAAATCGCCCACGGCAACGCCTTCATCGGTGTAGGGTTTGAGGTCAAAATCGACACCGTGCGCTTTCATTTCCAACGCGTAGTCCTTGACCATGTTGTAGAAATCACCGTTGGCGCCGATCACGTCGAACACGCACATGGATACGGTTTTGGCAGACGCCACGGGGACAATGGCAGCAAGGGCAACTGCGGCGAGGGATTTGCGGATCATAAAGACCTCCGGGTCATTTTTTGTTTATTGGTAGTCGGATAACGGTAACCGGGCACGTCAAAGCAGGTCGTCCAGGCTCATGGTTTCAACGTTGTCAGTGTCTCGTTTTGGGCTCATCTTGCCGAAATAACTTTGGGGCGTCCGGTACCCATAATTCGCAGTCCAGTGCTTATCGGAAGAGAACCGGATAACGCCGGCTGCCACTTCGTCCACCAATTGGTATTCGTCCCATACCTCAACGCTGTCTTCGGAGGCCGCGAACTGCGCGATGGTCTCCGCCAGGACCTCTGGCCGGCCAAAGGTTTCCGCTGCCACGGCTTCCAGCGCCATGGATGCCCGCAGGCCCTTCTTCACACCCAGCTCGGAGCTGTGGTCCAACACCGCCCAGGGATCCGGTGACAACGGCGGCTGGGTATCCGGCAGCAGCAACCAGACCAGGGCCCGAATCGAATTGGGTAGGCCACCCCATTTCTCGTTGTCGACACAAATCGCAGCTCGCTCTGCCTGGGGCGCAATATTTCGAGGAATACCCGCGAGGGCACCGGAGTTGGCGTCGTTAACGATCGCCTGCATCCCGGTCAACAACCCCAGCAGGAAGGTCAGTTCATCCTGTTCGCTGAACAGGAACGGACACTCCAGCGGCTCTGCAGCGGGATCAAATTCATAGGCGGCCATGGCGCGATTAAAGGCTTTGAGGCGACGCTCGGCGGTCTTGGCATTCAGGCGTTTGGCTTCTTCCCGGGCGTCTTTGGCAGCCGGGACATTGCCCTCGAAATCGGCGCGGAGGTAGGCAAGCTCTGCCTCCCAGGCCCGGTATTCCATGCAGTTACCCGCCAACAGCATCAGCAATGAACCGGTGGTATCGGGTGCATCGGTGACTCGGGAAAACGAATACAGCAGCGGATCAATGCCCTCGCCCAGCGAACAGGCCATGTGCGGATCTGACATCTGCAGCACGTAGGGCGTGGCCTCGCCCTCGGAATAACCGGATAACACTGCGCCGGTGGTGCTGTAGATGGGGTTGGCGGAACAACCGGCCAGCAACAAAAAGATAACTGCGGTCGCGATGAGCTTTACGCCGCCACCGGATCGCATGAAGGGATACACCTGCGAGGAATTCATAGTCCGTCCTGTTTTTGTTATGAACGCCGACAAGGATGCTGCCAATCCTGTCCTACAAAAATGGCTTGAATGCCGATATTGAGTGCCGATCAGGCCAATGGCCTCTTCTGCACCATGCCGAAGAGGCAAACCTCCCGAGTAACCGGAACCTTTTGCCCCGCCGCGCCGTTACGAACTGTTACAAAAACCATAACGAGCACAAGGAAAAGCCATGATTCCCATAAAATCTATCCTCCCGTTTGCGCTGGCGCCGTTACTCTTGACCGGCTGCCTTGGCGCCGGCTCGTCGTCGGATGAGCCCGAGCAGGACGACGTGGACATCGGACAAAGTATTGAACTGCGGCGTACCTCTTTCGGGATTCCCCATATTAAAGCGGACAACTTTGCTGGCATGGGTTACGCCTACGGGTATGCCCAGGCTGAAGACAATCTGTGCCTGATCGCCGAAGACACGCTCACCATTCGCGGTTTGAGATCACGTTATTTTGGACCCGATGGCACCTATCGCATTCCCTCCAACGGGGCCGAAACCAACAACCTAAACGCGGACTTTTTCTGGAGAGTAACCGCCACCGAGGACGCCATCCGCCCTCTCCGGGAAAACAGCGATCCAGAAGCTGTAGCGGCATCGGCGGGTTACGTGGCTGGCTTCAATCGCTACCGGGCTGAAATTCAGGCGGGCCAACACCCGGGTCGTCACCAACGTTGCCGTGACGCGGACTGGCTCTTTGCCCTGGAAGAAAGCGACATGTATCGCCGCTATCTGAGACTGGCAGTTCTGGCCAGCTCGTCAGTGTTTGTCGAGGGCATCGCCAACGCCCAACCTCCGGTCAGCGATGGCACCGCGCCCATGGTGTCCGCGCCAGACCCTGACCAGCTGCTTTCCGAGCTGGCCCAGGAAGACGAAGACTCCACCCTGCCCTTCCCGTTCAACCGGGAGCTGCCCTTTGGCAGCAACATGTACGGGCTTTCGTCTGAAGCCAGCACCACGGGGGAATCCATACTGTTCGGCAACCCGCATTTCCCCTGGGAGAAAACCGAGCGACTGTACCTGGCGCACCTGAAAGTCGGCGATCATACCGAAATCATGGGTGCTTCCCTGTACGGACTGCCGGCAGTCCTGATCGGCTTCAACGAGCACTTCGCCTGGAGCCATACCGTCTCCACCGCCTATCGATTCACCTTCTACGAGCTGACCCTGAACCCGGCCGACCCCACGCAATACCTCTATGACGGCGAATTTGTCGACATGGCCCAGCAGGACGTCACGATTGAGGTGCTGGAAGAAGACGGCAGTGTTGGCGTGCGCAATCGCACCCTGTACCAGTCCCATTACGGCCCGATGTTGACCTTCGAGGTATCCGGTGTCCCAGTGCTCAACTGGTCATCAGGCAAGGCCTACACGCTGCGCGACGCCAACGCCGAGAACGATCGCCTGCTCAACCAGTTCTTCCGCTGGAACAAGGCCAACAGTCTTGAAGAATTCATTGATGTGCACGCCAGTGTGCTCGGTGTGCCCTGGGTGAATACCGTCGCCACCGGTCCGGGCCAGCAGGCCTACTACGGCGATGTCACCGTCGTGCCGAACGTGCCCGACGCCAAGGCCGAAGGCGCTATCTGCGGCTCATCCCTGTCCCCTGTATTTAGCCAACTGGCACCAGGTCTTCCCATCCTTGACGGCTCCAAGTCTGAGTGCCAATGGGAAACCGACGCCGACGCGCCGGCCGCGGGTATTTTCGGGCCAGGTAACCTTCCGACCCTGCGCCGGGATGACTGGGTGCACAATTGCAATGACAGCTATTGGGCAACCAACCCCAAGGAACTGCTTACGGGCTTCGCCGCCATCATCGGTGACGAAGCGACCCCGCGTACCCTGCGCACCCGCAAGTGCATGCAACAGGTCATCCAGCGCCTTGACGGCAGCGACGGCCTCGGTGGCAGTCAGGACTTTGATCTGGCCAGCCTGCAATCTGTTGTCCTGGACAGCAGCCTGATGTCCGAGCAGCTGGCCCGCGAGGACGTACTCAATGCCTACTGCGGCGTTGCCTCACTAGAGGGCAGTGAAGGCACACCAGTGGATATCGTCAACGCCTGCAAGGTGCTGCAGCAGTGGGACGGAACCCACAATCTGGATTCCCGGGGTGGTCACATCTGGCGTGAATTCTGGCGCGGCGTTTCGGCTCTTGCCGACAGCTCACCCGATAAATGGCTCACGCCATTCGATGCCCGCGACCCTGTAAACACCCCGCGGGATCTGAACGTCGCCAATCCGCGCATCATCAACGCCTTCGCGGACGCCGTGAAAAAGATGCAGGACTCACCCATCGCGCTGGATGCAGCTATCCGCGACATACAGGTGTCCGGCATTCACGACTCACCCATTCCGGTGTTCGGTGGCGAAGGCTTTGAAGGCAGCTTCACCATCGCCATCAGCCGGCCGAACGACCTGAGCGACGGCCACTACGACATCAATTACGGCAACAGCTACATCCAGACAGTCACCTGGGAAGAAGACGGAACACCCAGGGCTGAGGGATTCGTGACCTATTCCCAGTCCACCGACCCGGCTTCGCCTTACTACAGCGACATGACGGAAGCCTATTCCGAGAAACAGTGGATCCGCTTCCCGTTCAGCGAGGAAGACATCGCCGCTGATGAACTGCCGGTGCAGTACCAGTTTGGAGAGCTGGATCTGGACGACGATGACGAAGAAGACGAGGAAGACGACGACTAATCGTTCGCCGTATTCTTATCAAAAAAAGGACCCTCTCGAGGGTCCTTTTTCTATGGCAATGCTTGCGAACAGAGACGAAGGCGCAATCAGATCCCCGGGGCAAACCCCATCATGGCCATGATCTGATCGGTCAGTCCGTCCAGGGTCAATCCGCCACGTTCCGGCCGATACCAGGTGACCGTCCAGCTCAGGGCACCGGTGAGCATGCGGCGAACCACAAACGGCTCCGCCAGCAGGCGCCCCTCTTGCCTCAGGGCCTCAAGAGTATCCAACCAGAGCTTTTCGTAAATATCCCGCAACTCCAGCACATCCGCCTGAGACTCTTCAGCCAGGCTGCGCCATTCGAACACCAGCACCGCCATGGCCTCTCCGGTCTGACCGTTGACGGATTCCAACTCGGCGCGGACCAACGCCCGCAACTTTTCCTGACTGGTCGGCGCCGCATCCACCGCCGCTTGCATAAGTGCGGTGTTCAGCCGAATGGTTTCCACCATCACCGCCTTGAGGATTTCCTCTTTGGTGCGGAAATGGTGGAACAGACTGCCGGACTGGATGCCAACCGCGGCGGCCAGATCCCTGACCGTGGTGCGCTCATAGCCCTTGTCCCGGAACAGGCGAGCCGCCTCTTTTAACAGGCGGCCGCGGGCGCCATTGGGGTCGGAGACAAGATTGTCCGAGATCAGGTCTTTCAGGATTTTGCTTTGGTTCACAATGGCTTTCCGGCAGTCGAAACAGGCCAATGATTCTACCCGACATTTCCCTGTTTACAAACCAAGCGCTTGCTTGGTATCGTCAAAGCCATCCAAGGACACTATCGAAGGACGCAGGCAGCCCTCCCCGGCCTGATTGCCACCGACTCAAAGGGTTTTGACGCATGACAGACTCCGCCAAAGACACCGGAAAAACCATCCGCATCGGCTGCTCGGCAGCATTCTGGGGGGATACCGAAACCGCCGCTGCACAGCTGGTTCGCGGCGGTCGGATTGATTATCTGGTGGCGGATTACCTGGCCGAAATCACCATGTCGATCATGGCCGGGCAGAAGATGAAAGACCCGTCCCAGGGTTATGCCCGGGATTTCGTGCAAACGGTGATGGGGCCGCTGCTGGGTGAGATTCGCGAGAAAGGCATCCGCGTTTTGGCCAACGCTGGCGGCGTTAATCCGGCGGCTTGTCGGGATGCCTTACAGGCACTGTGCAAACAGGCCGGCATTGAGATGAAGATCGCTTTGGTCCTGGGCGATGACCTGCTGCCAGAAAAGAAAACCCTGGCCGAGGCAGGCATTACCGAAATGACCACCGGTCAGCCGATGCCACCGATGATGGTAAGCCTGAACGCCTATCTGGGCGCGCCCGGCCTCGTGGCGGCGCTGGACCAAGGCGCGGATATCATCATTACCGGGCGCGTTGCCGACAGCGCGCTGGTACTGGCGCCCCTGGTGCACGAATTCGGCTGGGACTGGTCGGACTACGACAAGCTGGCCCAGGGCAGCCTGGCCGGCCACCTTCTGGAGTGTGGCGCGCAGGTGACAGGCGGCAATTTTACCGATTGGGAGGAAGTAGCCGATGGTTACTCCGACATGGGCTTCCCGATTGCCGAGGTCAACGCCGACGGCGGTTTCGTGATCACCAAACCCGAAGGCACTGGCGGCCAGGTCAGCCTGGGCACAGTGGCGGAACAACTGGTGTACGAGATTGGTGACCCACGGGCCTACCTGCTGCCCGACGTGACCTGCGATTTTAGCCTAGTGAGCCTGGAAGAAACCGGGCCTGACCAAGTTACCGTACTTGGCGCTATCGGCCTCCCCCCTACCGACAGCTACAAGGTGTCCGGCACCTGGCCCGACGGTTTCAAGTGCACTGTCACGTTCCTGATGGCGGGCATTAACGCACCGGCCAAGGCCCAAAAAGTGGCCGACGCTATCCTGACGAAAACCTCGCGCCTGTTCCGGGAACGGGACCTGCCGGACTATACGGAAACCAGCGTGGAACTACTGGGCACCGAGGCCACCTACGGCCCTCACGGTCGCGGCGGTGAGAGCCGGGAAGTCGTGGTGAAGATCAGCACCGCGCACCCGAAAAAAGAGGCGCTAGTGCTGTTCTCACGGGAAATTGCCCAGGCCGCTACCGGCATGGCACCCGGCCTGACCGGCATCGTCGGGGGCCGCCCGGCCGTATGGCCAAAAATCCGGCTGTTCTCCTGCCTGGTGCCCAAGAGTATGACCTCAGTATCGGTGGACCTGGACGGTGACCGCCAGCCGGTAACGGTCGCCACCGATGGCGGCTTTGACCCCAGCCAACTGGCCGAAGAACCGGCAAGCCAGCCCGCGCCGGAAACCGACACCACCGTTCCCCTGATCGAGCTGGCCTGGGCCCGCAGTGGCGACAAAGGCGACCACAGCAACATCGGCGTTGTTGCCCGCCATCCGGACTTCCTGCCCTTCATCGACGCGGCGCTGACCGAAACCGCCGTTGCCGAGTGGATGCAACACACCCTCAACCCCGACACCGGCAAAGTCACCCGCTGGGCCATGCCGGGGCTGAACGCCTTTAACTTCCTGCTGGAACACAGCCTGGGTGGAGGCGGCGTCGCCAGTCTGCGCATTGATCCCCAGGGCAAGGCCTTTGCCCAGCAACTTCTCGAATTTCCGGTTCCGGTGAGCCGGGCTGTCATGGAAAAAGGACACCGTACATGAGCTATCAATCCATCTTTCATCCCGAGCTGTTCAAGGGCCAGACCTTCATCGTGACCGGCGGCGGCTCCGGCATTGGCCGCTGCACCGCCCATGAACTGGCCGCCCTCGGCGCCCGGGTCGCTCTGGTCGGTCGCAAGGCCGAGAAGGTTGAAACCGTAAAGGCCGAGATCCTCGAAGACGGCGGCATTGCCTCCGCCCAAGTCTGCGACATCCGCGAAGAAGAATCGGTCAAGGCCACCGTGGCCGCCATCCTTGAAGAACACGGCGGACTGAACGGTGTGGTCAATAACGCGGGCGGGCAGTTTCCGTCGCCGCTGACCGGCATCAACCAGAAAGGCTGGGAAACCGTGGTCCGGACCAACCTGACCGGCGGCTTCCTGATGGCGCGGGAAGCCTACACCCAGGCCCTGGCCAACACCGGCGGCGCCATCGTCAACATTGTCGCTGACATGTGGGGTGGCATGCCCGGCATGGGGCATTCCGGTGCGGCGCGGGCGGGCATGGTCAACTTCACCCAGACCGCAGCCGTGGAATGGGGCACTTCCGGCGTGCGCGTTAACGCAGTAGCACCGGGCTGGATTGCCTCCAGCGGCATGGACAACTACCCCGAACAGATGAAGGAATGGATCCGCAGCCTGGGCGACAACGTGCCCATCAAGCGCATGGGCACCGAATCGGAAGTCAGTGCCGCCATCTGCTTCCTGCTCAGCCCCGGAGCTGCGTTCATCAGCGGCGACTGCCTGCGCATCGACGGCGGTGCCTCTCAGGGTGGCCGGATGTGGCCCTTCCCCAAGGCCAAAAACAACGAGCCGTTCAATGGCTTCCACCGCGCCACCACCCCGAAAGTGCTGAGCGACGACTGAGGAGAACGCCATGCAAGTTCTGGAAACCACGGTCACTCCCCAGTCGGAGGAATTCCAAGCCAACGCCGAGGCTATGGAAGCACACATCCGGACCTTCCGGGAGGTGGAGCAGAAGGTGCTGGACCTGGCGGAAGCCGCGCGGGAAAAGTTCACCAACCGGGGCAAGCTGCTGCCCCGGGATCGCATCAACCGGCTGCTGGATCGGGGCACACCGTTTCTGGAACTCTGCTCCCTGGCGGGCTATCAGATGCATGATGACAAAGACGGCAGCCTGGCCGGCGGCGGCATCATCGCCGGTATAGGCACGGTCAGTGGCATTCGCTGCCTGATCGTGGCCAGCAACAGCGCAATCAAAGGGGGCACCATCACCCCGGCCGGTCTGGACAAGACCCTGCGCCTGCACCAGATCGCCATGGAAAACAAACTGCCGGTGGTCTCGCTGTCCGAAAGTGGCGGCGCCAACCTCAACTACGCCACCGACATTTTTGTCCAGGGGGCTAGAAGCTTTGCCAACCAGGCCCGCATGTCTGCCGCTGGCATTCCCCAGGTCACCGTGGTGCACGGCAACGCCACCGCCGGCGGCGCCTATCAGCCGGGCCTGTCGGACTACGTGGTGGCGGTACGCGGCCAGGCCAAGATGTTCCTGGCCGGGCCACCGCTGCTGAAAGCCGCCACCGGCGAAGTAGCCACCGACGAAGAACTGGGCGGCGCGGAAATGCACGCCCAGGTCGCCGGCACCGCCGAATACCTGGCCGAGGACGACGCCGACGGTATCCGCCAGGCCCGCAATATCCTCGAAGCCCTGTCCTGGAACGAACAGCTACCACCCCGGCGCGAGCTGACCTGGGACGACCCCAGGTTTCCAGCGGAAGAACTGCTGGGGGTGATCCCGTCCGATTCCAAGAAACCCTACGACGTTCGTGAAATCCTGGCCCGCATTGCCGACGGCTCGAAGTTCATGGATTTCAAGAACGAGTTCGATGACCAGACCGTGTGCGGCACCATCCGCATCGAAGGCCATGCGGTGGGCATCATCGGCAACAACGGCCCGATCACCCCGGCCGGCAGCGCCAAGGCGGCCCAGTTCATCCAGCTGTGCGACCAGGCTGGTACGCCGCTGCTGTTCCTGCACAACACCACCGGTTTCATGGTCGGCACCCATTCCGAGCAGAACGGCATCATCAAGCACGGCTCCAAGATGATCCAGGCGGTCGCCAACTGCCGGGTACCCAAGATCGCAATCGTGATCGGCGGCTCCTATGGTGCAGGTAACTACGCCATGTGCGGCCGCGGTCTGGACCCGCGCTTCATCTTCGCCTGGCCCAACAGCCGCACCGCGGTTATGGGCCCGGCCCAGGCCGGCAAGGTAATGCGCATCGTGGCCGAAGACAAGCAACGGCGCGGCGGCATGGAACCGGACTCGAAGACCCTCGATTTTCTCGAGCAGGCCACCGCCAAGAAACTCGAAGACGGCTCCACCGCCCTTTACGGCACGGCCCGGCTGTGGGACGACGGCCTGATTGACCCGCGCGATACCCGCCGGGTACTGGCGCTGGTGCTGTCGGTCTGCCGCGAAGCCGACGCCCGCCCATTACGCCCCAATTCGTTCGGTGTCGCCCGGCTATAGTCCGGCGGCACAGACACAACAATTGAGATCCGATTTCAGACAAGGAGAACAACAAAATGAAATTTACCGAAGAGCACGAAGCACTACGTAAAACGGTCCGGGACTTCGTCGAGAAAGAGATCAATCCGCACTGCGACGAATGGGAAGAAGCCGGCGAATTTCCGATTCACGACGTGTTCAAGAAACTGGGCAAGCTCGGCATTCTGGGCATCCAGAAGCCGGAAGAATACGGCGGCATGGGTCTCGACTACAGCTACAACCTGGTGGCCGCTGAAGAACTGGGCATGGCCCACTGTGGCGGCGTACCCCTGGCTGTCGGCGTACAAACCGACATGTGCACCCCGGCCATCGCCCGGTTCGGCTCCGATGAACTCAAACGCACCTTCCTGGCTCCCGCCATCACCGGTGACATGGTCGGCTGTATCGGCGTCAGCGAAGTCGGCGCAGGCTCCGATGTCGCCAACACCAAAACGGTTGCCCGGGCAGACGGCGACGACTACACCATCAACGGCTCGAAGATGTGGATCACCAACAGTCCGAAAGCCGACTTCATCTGCCTGCTGGCCAACACCAGCGACGACAAGCCCCACAAAAACAAATCCCTGATCGTGGTGCCGATGAACAGCCCGGGCATTTCCTTTAGCCCGCACCTGAACAAGCTGGGCATGCGCTCCTCGGAAACCGCCCAGATCTTCTTCGACGACGTGCGGGTGCCCCAACGCTATCGCATTGGCGCTGAAGGTACCGGCTTCATGATGCAGATGCTGCAGTTCCAGGAAGAACGCATGTGGGGCGCCGCCAACGTCATCAAGTCCTTGGAAAACTGCGTCGACAAGACCATCGAATACTGCCGGGAGCGCAAAACCTTCGGCCAGTCACTGCTCGACAACCAGGTGATTCACTTCCGACTGGCTGAATTGCAGACCGAAATCGAAGCCCTGCGCGCCCTCACCTACCAGGCCTGCGAACTTCACATCGAAGGCAAGGACGTCACCAAACTAGCCTCCATGGCCAAGCTGAAAGCCGGCCGACTGGGCCGCGAGGTTACCGATAGCTGCCTGCAATACTGGGGCGGCATGGGCTACATGTGGGACAACCCGGTGTCACGGGCCTTCCGGGACGTTCGCCTGGTATCCATTGGCGGCGGTGCCGACGAAATCATGCTGGGCATCATCTGCAAAATGATGGGCACTTTGCCGGGCAAACAGAAAAAATAAACCCGGGTGTCAGACTGGCACCCCAACTTTACTCCTCAGGACACGCCCGCAAGTACGTCCCTGTAGGGCTCGGTCGGGCCATCCATGGCCCTCCACGGTCCTGAGAAGTAAAGCTGGGCCGCCGGTCCCAAACAACGTTCGTGGAGTAGTCTTTATGGAAGTTTTACCTCATTGCGAAACACTGCTGGTGGAAAAGCAGGGCCCTGCCCTGATGGTCACCATTAACCGCCCGGATGTTCGCAACGCCATGAGCCTGCAAATGGTGGCCGAGCTGTCCGCGGTGTTTGCCCAAATTGAATCAGACCTGAGTATCCGCGCCGTGGTCATTCGCGGAGCCGGCGGCCATTTCTGCGCCGGCGGCGACATTAAAGACATGGCCGGCGCCCGCAAACAACCAGCGGCTGAAGGCGAGGCTGACCCCTTCTACCGCCTGAACCGCGCCTTTGGCCAGATGATCCAGCAGGTTAACGAATCCTCCAAGGTGGTGATTGCGGTCACCGAAGGCGCTGTCATGGGCGGCGGATTGGGCCTCGCCTGCGTCTCCGATGTGGCCATCGCCGGCCCATCGGCGACCTTCGGCATGCCGGAAACCTCACTCGGAATCATCCCAGCACAGATAGCTCCGTTTGTAGTGGAACGCATCGGGCTCACCCAGGCTCGGCGTATGGCTCTGCTCGGTCTTCGGATTAGCGCGGAAGAGGCCTGCACCCTGGGCATAGTCCATCAAGCGGCCGATTCCGATGAGGAGCTAGAGGAAATACTCAGCCAAACCCTGGGCCGAGTCCAACTGTGCGCGCCCGGAGCGACGGCGGAAACCAAAGCCCTCCTGCACCGGGTTGGCCACGAGAACATGAGCAGCTTGCTCGATGACGCTGCCGAGAAATTTGCCAAGGCTATCCGGGGTAGTGAGGGTGCCGAGGGCACTGTCGCATTCATGCAGAAAAGACCACCTAAATGGGCCACGGAATCCGAATGATCGCGGAGCGGGTGGGCAGGAAGGTCGGGCCAGAAAATGTTGAAGGCCAAGGATGGCCGGAAACAAGCGCACATGGATGTGCTCGTAGCGGTTTTCTGGACCGACCTTCCTGCCCGCCCGCGGAACTGCACCCAAGCAAGAGAACAACAACATGCTGACCAAACTGCTGATCGCCAACCGAGGTGAAATTGCCGTCCGCGTCATCCGCACCGCCAAGGCCCTGGGCTACCGCACCGTGGCCGTTTATTCCGAGGCAGACGCCAACGCCCTGCACGTACACGAAGCCGACGAGGCGGTCTGCATCGGCCCCGCGCAGGTAACGGCCTCCTACCTCAATGCCGAGGCCATTCTCGAAGCCGCCCACAAGACCGGCGCCGACTGCATCCACCCAGGCTACGGCTTCCTGTCTGAAAACTCGAACTTTGCGAACGCCTGCAAAGCCGCCTGTCTGGTGTTTGTCGGCCCACCTTCGGACGCCATCGAACTGATGGGCAGCAAGCGCCGCTCAAAACTGGCCATGCAGGACGCCGGCGTACCGGTAGTGCCCGGCTACGAAGGCAACAACGCCACCGACGAAGAACTGATCGCTGCGGCCGCCGACATCGGCTACCCACTCATGATCAAAGCCTCTGCCGGCGGCGGTGGCCGCGGCATGCGACTGGTGAATGCCGAACCAGAATTGGTCGATAACATCAAACGGGCCCGCTCCGAAGCCAAGCAGGCCTTCGGCGACGACGAGCTGATACTCGAAAAAGCCGTGCTCGAACCCCGGCATGTTGAAATCCAGGTGTTCGCCGACAGTCATGGCAACGCCGTGTACCTGGGCGAGCGGGACTGCTCGATACAACGCCGACACCAGAAAGTGGTCGAAGAGGCCCCCTCTCCCTTTGTGACACCCGATCTTCGTTCAGCCATGGGCGAAGCCGCCGTCACTGCCGCCTTGGCTTGTGGTTACGAAGGCGCAGGCACAGTCGAGTTCCTGGTGGACAAGGACCGCAACTTCTACTTCCTGGAAATGAACACCCGCCTGCAGGTGGAACACCCGGTCACCGAACTGATCACCGGCCAGGACCTGGTGGCCTGGCAACTGGCTGTGGCTGAAGGCCGCCCGCTGCCACTGGCCCAGCACGAAATCGAGCTGAGCGGCCACGCCATCGAAGTCCGGCTGTACGCCGAAGACCCAGCCAACGGTTTTACACCCCAGACCGGCCCCCTGCTGCAATTCAAACCAGCCGAGGGAGAAGGCATTCGCTTCGATACCGGGGTCCGATCCGGCGACACCATCACGCCTCACTATGATCCGATGCTGGCCAAAGTCATCGCCTGGGGCCAGACCCGGGACGATGCCCGCCGGCGCCTGATCCGGGCCCTGGAAGACACAGTCATATTCGGCGTCACCACCAACCGTTACTTCCTCAGCCGCATTATCGCCGACGACACCTTTGGCGCCGGCGAGGCCACCACCGCCTTCTTGCAGCAGGCGTTCCGGGACGATCCATCTCTTCAGCACCAGCAACCGTCACTGCGGGAACTGGCTCTGGCCGCCGGCATACTCGACCACGACCAATCGGGCCGTAAATCAGGCCGCAACTTAGGCCAAAGTGCCTGGAGCAATGCACCGGCGACTCGCACCCCCATCACCCTTGAACTGGATGGTAAAAACCAGGAGCTGTTGGTGTCCCAGGCCGGCAACCGCCTGAACATCGCGGTTGGCGACAACCAGTACGAACTGGTTATCGAAGCACTCGAGAGCGACTCCCTGTGCACGATCGACAACGGCGTCCGTCAAAGGTGCCAATATCACCGCGACGGCGATTCCCTATATTTCCAGGCCTTCGGCCAGTCCTGGTCGGTGCGGGATGTGACCCACCAACCTCCCGCAGGCAGTCAGGGCGCCGGCAGTGGCCGGATTCAGGCATCCATGGACGGTGCCATCATTGAGGTGCTGGCCACGTCCGGGCAAAGAGTCAGTCAGGGGGATACACTGGTTATTCTCGAGGCCATGAAAATGGAACATCCGGTCAAGGCCGACCGTGACGGTGTCGTCAGCCAAGTGCTGGCAGGTGCGGGCGACCAGGTTAAACGCAATCAGCTTCTGGTCGAAATAACGACTGAAGAGTCCGCCCAACAGGAGGCCGAGTCATGAACACACTGAAAGGACGTACCGTCTTTATCACTGGCGGCAGCCGCGGCATCGGCCGGGCCATTGCCCTGGCCTGCGCCCGCCAGGGTGCCAACGTGGTGATCGCCGCCAAATCGGACACCCCGCACCCCAAACTGCCAGGCACAATTCACACCGTTGCCGAGGAAGTCCGGGCGGCCGGTGGTCAGGCACTGCCCCTGGTGCTGGACGTGCGCGATGATCAACTGGTCAAACAGCGCATGGACGAAGCTGCCGACCACTTTGGCGGCATCGACGCCCTGGTTAACAACGCCGGTGCCATTCGGCTGACCGGTGTAGAGAACCTCAAGGCCAGTCGCTACGACCTGATGCACCAGGTCAACGCCCGGGCGGTGTTCACCTGCAGCCAGGCTGCACTGCCCTATCTGAAGAAATCCGACCGCGGCCACATTCTGAGCCTGTCGCCACCGCTAAACTTGAACAGCAAGTGGTTCGCCCAGTACGGCCCCTACACCACCACCAAATATGCCATGACCATGCTGAGCATCGGCATGGCCGAGGAATTCAGGCGCTACGGCATTGCCGTGAACACGCTCTGGCCCAAGACCCTGATTGCCACCGCCGCCATTGAGTTTGAAGTGGGCGGGCCGGCCATGATGGCTCAGGGCCGCAAGCCGGACATCATGGCCGATGCCACAGTGAGCATTCTGAACCGGTCTGCAGATGAGCTTTCCGGCCAGAACCTTATCGACGAAGACCTGCTGCGCCAGGATGGCGTGACTGATTTTGAACACTACCGATACGCTGCGGGCGACAAGCCCCTGCTACCGGACCTGTTCCTGGACTAGGAAAAACAGCATGAGCAATGATCAAGTCAGAGCCCGGGACATCGTACGAAGCCTACCCGGCATCGTCCGAAAGTTCCCCACCATCGCCCGGGGCTATTACTACTACGCCGTGAAAGACCAGAACCGGGAGCTGACCCTGGGCACCCTGATCGAACGCAATGCCGAGCGGCACGGCGACCGGCCAGCGGTGTTGTTTGATGACCGGGCGATCAGCTGGAGCGAGTTCAATGGCTGGGCCAACCGCATTGCTCATTTTCTCCAGAACCAGGGCCTGACCAAGGGCGACGCCATTGCCGTGTTCCTTGAGAACCGTCCGGAATTGCTGGCCGTTGTGGCCGGCGCGGCCAAGCTGGGCGTGGCCTGCGCCATGCTCAACACCTCCCAGAAAGGCAAGGTTCTGGAGCACAGCATCAACCTGATTGAGCCCAAGATGGTGGTCGTCGGTGAGGAACTGCTTGCCTCATTCGACGGAGTGAAAGATGGCCTGAAAACCGGTCACCCTGACCCGTTCCTGTTCATGGCCGACATCAACACCCTGAACGCCTTTGGCGAAGCCCCAGAATGCTTCACCAACATGGCCGAGCGGGTCAGCACCTTTAACAGCAGCAACCCAGCGCTGGTCGACCCGCCGCGCATGGGCGACACCGCCATCTACCTGTTCACATCCGGCACCACCGGCCTGCCCAAGGCCGCGCCTGGCTCACACCGCAAGTTCGTTAAAGCCTACGGCGGCTTCGGCATGATGTCCCTGGCCATGGAACCGGAAGACGTCCTGTACTGCACCCTGCCCCTGTATCACGGCACGGCCCTGCTGGTGTGCTGGGGCTCGGTGCTTGCCGGTGGCTCTGCCATCGCGGTGCGCCGCAGGTTCTCCGCCAGCGCCTTCTGGGACGACGTCCGTCGATACCGCGCCACCACCTTCGGCTATGTTGGCGAACTCTGCCGCTACCTGTTGAACCATCCAGCCAGCGAACAGGACCGGAACCACAGCCTGAGCAAGATGATCGGCAACGGCCTGCGGCCTTCCATCTGGCGGGAGTTCAAGGAGCGCTTTGGTATCGACACGGTGGCCGAACTTTACGCCTCCAGCGAAGGCAACATCGGCTTCAGCAACTTCTTCAACATGGACAACACCGTCGGCTTCTCCACCGCTCCGTACAAGCTGGTGAAGTTCCACGACGGCACCCGGGATCCGGTTCGCGACAAGAAAGGCTTCATGCAGGCAGTCGCCAAGGGCGAGCCGGGATTGTTGATCGGTGAGATCACCAAGAAGTGGTCGTTCGAGGGCTACACCCAGAAAGAAGCAACCGAGAAATCGATCCTCCGGGATGCCTTCAAGAAAGGCGACGCCTGGTTCAATACCGGCGACGTTCTGAAAGAAATTGGCTGCCGCCACCTGCAATTCGTGGATCGCATGGGCGACACTTACCGCTGGAAAGGCGAGAACGTCTCCACCAACGAGGTGGAGAACATCATCGACGGCTCTGGCATGGTCGAAGAAGCGATCGTTTACGGCGTAGAGATCCCGAACACCAACGGCAAAGCCGGCATGGTCACACTGGTGCCTCACAGCAATGGCAGCGAGTTCGACGCCAACAAACTGTTCGCCTACCTCAAGAGCAACCTGCCTCCATATGCGATTCCGGTCTTTGTACGGGTAACCCGAGCCATTGAGAAAACTGGCACCTTCAAGTACCGCAAGGTGGACATTCAGAAAGCTGGCTATTCACTGGAGCGGGAGAACGATGAGGTGTATGCCTGGTTGCCCAGAACCGAGGGTTATACGCAGCTGACGTCTGAGCTGGTTGCTGACATCGATGCCGGGAAGGTTAACTTCTGAGGTTTGGTTTGGGGGCTTGTCTCTGCCCCACACCAAGCCATCCAGGCTAGGTGCGGGGTAGATCCGAATATTAAGAGCTGACCTTAAGCACCACCTTCCCAGTAGCACGACGCTCGGTCAGAGCACCTAAAGCCTTGGCGTAATCCTCAAACTCGAAGACTTCGCTGATCTTCGGATCGATCTTGCCTTCGGAGTAGAGCTTCATCAGCTCCATCATGTTCTGGGCACTGGCCTCGGGCTCGCGCTGGGTGAAGCTGCCCCAGAACACACCGACCACGGAGCAGCCTTTTAGCAGCGTCAGGTTAGCCGGGACCTTGGGAATGTCGCCGGCGGCGAAGCCGATGATCAGGTGGCGACCGTTCCAGCCCATGGCGCGCAGCGCCTGCTCGGTGAAGTCACCGCCGACCGGATCGTAAATGACATCCACGCCCTTGCCCTTGGTCAGGTTCTTGACCGATTCCTTCAGGGGCTCTTCGCTGTAGTTGATCAGCTCATCGGCACCGGCGGCCTTGGCAATGGCCAGTTTCTCCGCGGAGCTTGCCGCCGCAATCACCCGTGCGCCCATGGCTTTGCCCAGTTCCACCGTGGCGAGACCAACCCCACCGCTGGCGCCCAGCACCAGCAGGCTCTCGCCGGGCTGCAGGTTAGCGCGCTGTTTGAGGGCGTAGTAAGAAGTACCGTACACCATGGTGAAGGCTGCGGCTTTCTCATCGGACATGCCTTCCGGCACCGGCAGCAGATTCTGTTCCGGTACCACCACTTCTTCGGCAAAGGCACCGTAACCGGTCAGCCCGGCAACGCGGTCGCCCGGCTTGAAACGTGTCACCTTCTCGCCCACCTCAATGACTTCACCGGCCATCTCGCCACCCGGGGAAAACGGCAGATTTGGCTTCAGCTGATACTTGTTCTCGATGATCAGGGTATCCGGGAAGTTCAGGCCGGCCGCCTTGACCCGCACTTTTACGCCGCGCCCCTTCACTTCCGGGCTTGTGACCTCTTCGATAACCAGCGTGTCGGCCGGGCCGTATTCCTTGCAGAGGATGGCTTTCATGGAATCTCCTGTAATGACATTGTTATAGGGCACAACACAGGCCAAGGATCTGCCTGAATTCAAGTACCCGTCAAGCTAAACAGTGTCACCCCATGAAGCAAATAAAGCGCTCTTATCTTTCTTTATAAACGCGACTTATTCAGATAAAAACGACCGCTACCCCGTCCCGTCTGCACTGGTCCGATGACCAAGAAAACACGTGCCTCTGTTTTTTCCATCGCAGATGAACCAGTGGCCGTTTTCCGCTATCCTGCGCGCACCCGCTCCGGGCCTCTTAGTATTAGCTTTTTTGCTGTCAGGATGTGCCATGTTCGATATCGTCTACCTGCTTGAAATGACTGGAATCGTCGCCTTTGCCATCTCAGGCATGCTGGTGGCGCGAGCCAAGAACATGGACCCGGTAGGCGTCTTTACCATCGGCTTTATCACGGCGATGGGCGGCGGCACCCTGCGGGACCTGATCCTGGACAACCATCCGGTGTACTGGATTCAGCATCAGGAACTGCCCATGCTGATCCTGGTTCTAGCCATCGTGTTCAGTTACTGGCAGCGCGCCGGTCGGTTTCCTACATCGAAGATTGTGCTGCCGGATGCGATCGGGCTGGGGGTGTTCTCCATTCTCGGTGCCCAGCTGGCGCTGGACCTGGGCCACTCCTGGTTCATAGCCTCCCTGCTTGGCGTGATGACCGGTACCTTCGGCGGCGCATTGCGCGACACCCTGTGTAACGAGGTGCCGTCCATCTTTCGCAAGGACCAGATCTACGCGTCGATATCCTTCGCGGGCTGCTGGATCTACTTCCTGTTCCAGTGGTTCCTGGAAAACGAAGCCCTGGCACTGACGATAGGACTGCTCTTTATCGTCATTTTCCGCATGGCGGCTGTTCGCTTTGACATTCGCTTACAACGGGATACAACCCAGAGCTAATTCGTCGGCTAATCTTTAGCACACTGCCAATCATCCCTTGGCCTGAAAGTCTTCAGCCGGTAAGATTGCCGTTTTTTCGCGCAATCCGCGTTTCCCATTCGAAACCGATTCCCAACTCCTATTTTGGCATCCTGAGAGGCAGACTCCCGTCATGCTTGAACGACTGTTCCAACTCCAGGCCCACGGCACTACTGTTCGTAAAGAACTGGTTGCGGGCATCACCACCTTCCTGACCATGGCCTACATCATTGTGGTCAACCCCAGCATCCTGTCGTCGACCGGCATGGATTTTGGTGCCGTGTTTGTCGCCACCTGCCTGGCGGCCACCATCGGAACCCTGATCATGGGTCTTTGGGCCAACTACCCTATTGCGCTGGCTCCTGGCATGGGCCTGAACGCGTTCTTCTCTTTCACCGTTGTCGGCAGCATGGGTTACAGCTGGCAGGTCGCGCTTGGCGCGGTCTTCCTGTCCGGTGTCATCTTCTTCCTGCTCAGCGTCCTCAAGGTGCGTGAGTGGATCATCAACAGCATTCCCATGTCCCTGCGCTTCGGCATTTCTGCCGGTATCGGTTTCTTCCTGGCACTGATCGCCCTGAAAAATGCCGGCATCGTGGTGGATAACCCAGCCACACTGGTCGGTCTCGGTGACATCAAAGTTGCCGAGAGCCTGCTGTTCTTTGGTGGCTTTGTTCTGATCTGTGCGCTGTCGTTCCGGCGTGTGACCGGTGCCGTGATGATCGGCATCATCGCCATCACCGGTATTTCCATGATGCTGGGTATGGTTGAGTACAACGGTTTTGTTTCTGCCCCGCCGAGCCTGGCACCGACGTTCATGCAACTGGACGTGGCTGGTGCCCTGAATGTTGGCATGATCAGCATTGTCTTCGCGTTCCTGTTTGTTGACCTGTTCGACACCTCGGGCACGCTGATTGGTGCCGCCCAGCGCGGCGGCCTCCTGGACAAGAACGGCAAGCTGCCGCGCCTGGGCCGCGCCCTGATGTCCGATTCGGTCGCCACGATGTCCGGCGCCGCTATGGGCACATCCACCACCACCAGCTACATTGAATCCACCGCCGGCATCTCTGCCGGTGGCCGTACCGGCCTGACCGCCGTGGTCGTCGCGGCCCTGTTCCTGGCATGTCTGGTGTTGTCACCGATTGCCAGCATTATCCCGGCCTATGCAACCGCGCCCGCGTTGATGTACGTGGCCGTACTGATGACCGGCGGTCTGAAGCTGGTGGACTGGGACGACATCACCGATGCTGCACCGGCAGTGGTAACGGCACTAATGATGCCGCTGACCTTCTCCATCGCCAACGGTATCGCCCTGGGCTTCATCACCTATGCCATCATCAAGGCCCTGAGTGGTCGCTGGTCTGATCTCAACGCGAGTGTCGTAACCATTGCGGTCGTATTCGTCCTGAAATTCATCTTCCTTGATGCGGCGTAAGCCGCATCCAGCGTAATCACCGGATCTGTCATGGATTATTTCTCTGAAAGCATCAAGAAGGCGATTCGCACCGTCCCGGACTGGCCCAAGCCCGGCGTCGCGTTTCGCGACATCACCACGGTCCTACAGGACAAGACCGCGTTTCGTAAGCTGATTGATGCCTTTGTCCATCGTTATCACGGCCATGAAATTGATGCCGTTGCTGCCGTCGACGCCCGCGGCTTTATCATCGGCTCAGCCCTGGCCTACGAGCTGAACGCCTCCCTGGTTCTAGTGCGCAAGAAGGGTAAACTGCCGTTCGACACCCTGGTCGAGGACTACGAGCTTGAATACGGCAACGCCTCCGTTGAGCTGCACAAAGACGCCTTCAAACCCGGCGACAAGGTTGTCCTGGTCGACGACCTGATCGCCACCGGCGGCACCATGCTGGCCGCCACTCGCCTGATTCGCCGAATTGGCGCGGAGATCGTGGAAGTGGCAGCGATGATTGACCTGCCCGACCTCGGCGGTTCCCGAAAGCTGCAGGAAGATGGGCTTCAGGTTTATACTGTCTGCTCGTTCGACGGAAAATAAACAGACAGCGCACGGGAGGCGGTTATGCAGGACTATCAACACCACTGGAAAGATGGCACGCCCGTGCACTTGCCTCTTGGCAAGATTGTCTGCATTGGCCGCAACTACGCTGAACACGCCCGGGAACTGAACAACCCGGTTCCGGATGAGCCGCTGCTGTTTATCAAACCCTCGACAGCAGCGGTGTACATAACCCGCCCGCTGGCCGCGCCCCACGATCGTGGCGAGGTTCATTACGAGGCCGAGCTGGCCGTCCTCATTGGCCGGCCACTGACCAACGCCTCCGCCAGCGAAGCGGAAACCGCCATTCTTGGCTACGGTCTGGCGCTGGATCTGACACTGCGGGATATTCAGAGCAAGCTGAAAGAAAAGGGCCAGCCCTGGGAACGGGCGAAGGCCTTTGATGGCGCCTGCCCACTCTCGCCATTCATCGCCGCAGACAAACTGCACAAAGACCATATCCAGTTCACCCTGGATATCGACGGCGAGCGTCGCCAGACCGGCGACAGTCGCGAGATGCTCAACCCCATCGTGCCGCTGATTGCTCACATCAGCAGCCAGTTCAGTCTGCTTCCTGGTGACATCGTACTGACCGGTACCCCCAAGGGCGTCGGGCCACTGCAAATCGGACAAACCCTGTCCCTCGAACTGGAAGACCTGCTGTTCGTCGAAACCAAAGTGGTTTAACGTTCGGCCTAAGCAAACTTATCTCCGGTTGAGGACGTACAACCTGCATGGCAAAAAAACCGGTAACTTCCCGTAGTGGTCGATTCCTGAAACTCGCAGGCATGACGGCTTCCGTGGCTGGGCAATACGCCGGCCAGCGGGCACGCCGAATATTCCAGAGCGAGAATGACGACGGCGCGCAAAGTGAAAGCTATACCCGCATGGCCGGGCAGATAGCCGACACGCTGGGCGAACTTAAGGGCGCGGTCATGAAAGTGGGCCAGATTGCCTCACAGACCCAGGATTTCCTGCCCAGGGAATTCTCCGACGCCCTGCAAACCCTGCAGAAAGAAGCGCCGCCGATGCCGTTCCCGGTCATCGTGGAGCAGATCGAAACCGAACTGGGCAAATCCATTGCCGAGTTGTTCGAATATCTGCAAGAGACGCCCTACGCTGCCGCCTCCATCGGCCAGGTTCACCGCGCCCGTCTGCACGACGGCACCGACGTTATTGTCAAAGTGCAGTACCCCGGCGTGGACGATTCATGCGATTCTGACCTGAAGCAACTGCGCCTGGCACTGAAACTGGGCGGCCTGCTGAAAATGCCCAAGGAAGCGGTCGACCAGCTATTCGGCGAGATTCGGGAGCGGCTGAAAGAAGAGCTGGATTACGTCAACGAAGCGGAAAACCTACGGCTATTCCGGAAATTCCATGAAAAAGACGACTGGATCATCATTCCCGACGTGATCGACAGTCACTCCACCCGTCGGGTGCTGACCCTGGAGCTGGTGGAAGGGGATCACGTCAGCGAGGTGACCCCGGCGCGCTATGACCAGGACACCATCAACCTGATTGGCCACCGCATCTTCACCACCATGGCGGACCAGCTGTTTCGCTTCCAGTGCATTCACGGCGACCCTCACGCCGGCAATTTTGCCTACCGGCCAGACGGTTCGATCATCCTGTACGACTTCGGTTGCGTAAAGAAGCTGAAACCCGAGATCATCAAATCCTACCGTCAAGCTTTGGTAGCCGCGCTGCAGGAAGACTACCAGGCCCTGGACCGGCATCTCATTGACCTGGGCGCACGGGTGGAAAGCCAACCGGCGGTGGACGAAGCCTATTACGCCATGTGGCGGGACATTCTCATTGTTCCGTTCGAACAGGAAGAACCCTACGATTTCGCGGAAGCGGATCTGCACCAGCGTGTGGCCGCCAAGACCAGCACCGTGTTCAAATACCTGGAGTATTTCAAACCGCCGGTGGAGAGCATCTTCATTGACCGGATGATTGCCGGGCATTACTGGATGCTGAAGCGGCTGGGCGTGCAGGCAGCGTTCCGGTCAGAGCTGGAAAAGTACCTGGAAACCTCGCTCGACTGAGCCACGATCAGAAGTAGCCCACGAAGCGTCCCAGCACAAGCACCAGCAGCCACACCGCCAGGGACACCAGCGCACCGGCCCGCAGCCCCAGGCTAACCGCCCCATCGCCAGGGCCCGCGGTATATCGGGCCATGACCACCACGATATTCACCAGGCCAAGCAACAGTGCCAGCAGCTTGGCCCGGAACCAGAACGACTCCAGGTACTCGGTGGCACGGGTGATGAACATCAGGCTGCCCGTGGTCACTGCCAGGGCCAGGCCGACAGCTGCTGTCGTCCGCAGCACCCGCCAGAATGGCTGCAGGGGGAGGCTCGACCAGAGCCCCAGCAACCTCAGATCCAGAGGCACAATGCCGCCTACCAACAAGGCAATCCCAAGGATGTGCCCGGCATTGATCAGCGGATACCACCACATCGATCCGGCGAGTGCCTGCGCCAGGCCACTCTGCTCCAGGACAACCGCGACGTCTGCCATCAACGACGTCAGGACGGACGGTCCGGGTAGAGGTTGTAATCCTTGCCATCGATGACGATGCGCTCAGCCTTGACCCGGCGTTCGTCCGGTTTGGCGGACTTGTGGCCGTGCACGGTAATTACGCGCCCCTCGGACAGCAACTCGGCGGTGAGACCGGCACGCTGATTGCGCCACGGCTGCCCCACTTCGATCAACCAGTCCTTGCCATCAACATTCAGTGTCACCTCACCGTGGGGATTGCCCAGGCGTTTGGCGACGATGGTACCGGTGATTTCAAACTCCTGATCCGTAGCCCAGCCCCAGCCATGGTGCGCGGTTGCCGGAATGGAACCGAAGAGCAGGATAAGAGGAAGTAAGAACCAGAGAAAAAAACGTGTTGAAGACCACATGATGCGTCCCTCGCATTCAGTCTTTGCCTGAGAGTAGTACAGGCACTGCTGATGGGACAGCTCGACCCGTAACGGGTTCAGTCCAGACTGGCAACCCAATCGGCGACACCTTCGCAGGCAGCCTTCTGAATAAAGCGGGCGCGGGACACGGACGGAGGCTCCGCCGGATCGACGACCGTGACGGGAACCCCCGGCTCCACTTCATAGACCAGGCCTGCGGCCGGATAGACCTGAAGCGAGGTGCCGACGATCAGCAGATGATCGGCGGTGCGAACCATCTCGGCGGCAGCATCCAGCATCGGCACTTCTTCCCCGAACCAGACGATGTGGGGCCGTAACTGGGCGCCGCGCTCACAGGTTTCGCCCGGCTGGATGTCCCGATAGCCAATGTCGTAAACAAGATCCGGGTGCTGGGAACTGCGGGCTTTGGTGAGTTCACCGTGGAGGTGAATAACGTGGCTCGAGCCACCCCGCTCGTGCAGGTCATCAACGTTCTGGGTCACGATGGTTACCCGGTACCGCGATTCCAGTTCCGCCAGCAACCGATGGGCCAGATTGGGCTGGGCAGATTCCAGCTGCCGGCGGCGGTCGTTGTAGAACCGCAGCACCAGCTCCTGGTTGCGGGCAAACGCCTCCGGCGTCGCCACATCGTAGACGCTGTGTTCTTCCCACAGGCCGCCGTTATCGCGGAAAGTGGAGAGACCACTTTCGGCGCTGATGCCAGCGCCGGTCAGTACGACGACGTGATCACGCATCAGTCGAAAATCTTGCCAGGGTTGATGACACCATTGGGGTCAAATACCTGCTTGATCGCCTTCATGTAGGCAATTTCCGCCTCGCTGCGGGTGTAATGCAGATACGGCTTCTTGGTCATGCCCACGCCGTGTTCGGCGGAGACACTGCCCTGATATCGCTCGACAATCTCGAACACCCACTTGTTGACCTGCTGGCACTTCTCGAAAAAGTCCTCATTGGCCATGTCCTCGGGCTTGAGGATGTTCAGGTGCAGGTTGCCGTCGCCAATGTGGCCAAACCAGATGATTTCGAAGTCCGGGTAATGCTTGGTGACCACCTCATCGATTTCGGTCAGAAAACCAGGCACCTTGGACACCACCACGGAGATGTCATTCTTATAAGGCGTGCGCGGCGCGATGGACTCTGAGATCCGCTCCCGCAGTTGCCACAGGTTCTGGGCCTGGGTTTCGCTCTGGCTGATGACGCCGTCCAGCACCCAGCCCTGCTCCACACATTGCTCGAACAGGGCCATGGCATCGTCCATTACTTGGTCGGACACCGCCTCAAACTCCAGCAGCGCGTAGTACGGCGCCTCGGTCTCAAACGGCGCCTGCACCTGGCCGTGAGCCAGCACATGCTGCATGGCCTGGTGCGAGAAGAACTCATAAGCGGTCAGGTCGATCTGCTTCTGGAAGGTCTGCAGCACGTCCATGGTGTTGGTGAGGTCGTTGAGGCCCAACACCAGCACGGTCAGGTTATCCGGCTGACGAGTCAGCTTCATGGTGGCTTCGGTGATGAAGCCGAGGGTGCCTTCCGCGCCAATGAACAGGTGGCGCAGATCATAGCCAGTGTTGTTCTTTTCCAGATCCTTGTTCAGTTCCAGAATATCGCCCTTGCCGGTCACGACTTTCAGTCCGGCGACCCAGTCGCGGCTCATGCCGTAGCGGATCACCTTGATACCACCGGCGTTGGTGGACAGGTTGCCACCGAGCTGACTGGAGCCTGCCGAGGCAAAATCCACCGGATAGTACAAGCCGTTCTCTTCGGCCAGATTCTGCAACTGTTCCGTGACCACCCCCGCCTGGCAGTGCACCGTGCGGTCACTTGCATTGAATTCCAGCACCTGGTTCATGTTGTCGAACGCCACGACCACTTCGCCATTGGCAGCGACGGCACCGGCACTCAGACCGGTGCGACCACCCGACGGCACCAATGCCACCTGATTTTCATTGGCAAACCGCACCAGTGCCTGAACCTGCTCGGTGGTTTTCGGTAACACAATGGCGGTGGGCTTGGGCGGGTAGATCTTGGTCCAATCCTTACCATAGGCCTGCAGATCGTCAGGATCGGTCAGCACCTTGCCGGCATTATCACCGGTGGCAATCAACTCTTTCAGGGAGGCGATGATTTGTTCGGAATTCATGGATAGGTCAGTCTCGTCGAGGTTGGTCCGGGGACCGGTAACCCTGCGGTTACCAAGGCCTTTTATTCAGGCAATCCGGCGCGCTGTGAAATTCTGCGTTTATGGTATCATACCGCCCCTGTTCTGTGAGCCAGCCCTGACGATCACTGGCCACAGGTCATTTCACGTGACGAAAGGTTCGGAAGCAAGCCCATGTCAAATACGTCTCTCGAAAAGAGCAAAATCCGGATCCTGCTGCTGGAAGGCGTGCATCAATCTGCGATTGATACCCTGAATGCCGCAGGCTACACCAACATCGAATATCTGACTCACTCTCTGGCCGAGGAAGACCTGATTGAGAAGATTGCCGATGCGCACTTCGTTGGGATTCGTTCGCGCACCCAGCTGACTGAGAAAGTATTTGACGCTGCCAGGAAGCTGGTAGCAGTGGGATGTTTCTGTATCGGTACCAACCAGGTGAACCTGCAGGCGGCTACCCGTCGCGGCATCGCAGTGTTTAACGCCCCCTTCTCAAACACCCGCAGTGTTGCCGAGCTGGTTCTGGCCCAGGCTATTCTCCTGCTGCGCGGCGTACCCGAGAAGAACGCCAAGGCGCACCGCGGTGAATGGCTGAAATCCGCCAAGGACAGCTATGAAATTCGCGGCAAGAAGCTAGGCATCATTGGCTACGGCAACATCGGCACCCAGTTCAGTGTCCTGGCCGAAGGCCTGGGTATGGATGTCTACTTCTACGACGTTGTCTCCAAGCTGTCGATTGGTAACGCCACCCAGGTAGGCACCCTCCAGGAACTGCTGAACATTTCCGATGTGGTGAGCCTGCACGTTCCCGAAACTCCGGCCACCAAGTACATGTTCAAGGCTGAGCAGTTCGCCCAAATGAAGCCGGGTTCCATCCTGATGAACGCGTCCCGCGGTACCGTGGTCGACATCGACGCCTGCGCCGATGCCCTGAAGAGCGGTAAGCTCCTGGGTGCGGCCATCGACGTGTTCCCTGTTGAGCCCAAGTCCAACACCGAAGAGTTTGTGTCACCGTTGCGCGAATTCGACAACGTGATCCTGACTCCGCACGTAGGCGGCTCCACCATTGAGGCGCAGGAAAACATTGGGCGCGAAGTGGCTGAGAAACTGGCCATGTACAGCGACAACGGCACCTCGGTGTCGTCGGTCAACTTCCCGGAAGTCGCCCTGCCGTCACACCCGAACCAGCACCGCCTGCTGCACATTCACGAGAACGTGCCGGGCGTAATGTCCGAGATCAACCAGGTATTCTCCGAGAACGGCATCAACGTGTGCGGCCAGTACCTGCAAACCAAGGAAGACATTGGTTACGTGGTAGTCGACGTAGACAAGGCCTACGGTGAGCTGGCGCTGGAGAAGTTGCGCCATGTGAAGGGAACTATCCGCTGCCGCGTGCTGTTCTAAAGCAAGCAGCATCGATTGGATAGCAAAAAACCGGGACCAAGGCCCCGGTTTTTTTTGGCCTAAAACTTACTGCTGAACTCGCAACAGCTGGTTCGGAGAACCGGCCTTGATGCCCGACAACACATTGGTCGTGGTCTGCTGCACCAACGCCTCGTGCACCGCAGCCGGAGTCAGTTGCCCATCCGCGGCCAGCAGCAGGGCGGCGTTGCCCGCAACATGGGGCGAAGCCATTGAGGTACCACTGATGGTGTTGGTCTGATTGTCGCTCTGATACCAGGCCGCCGTAATATTCGAACCCGGGGCAAACAGGTCCAGGCAGCTGCCATGATTGGAGAACGAGGAGCGCTCGTCGTTGCGATTGGTGCTGCCGACTGTTACTGCCTCAGCGACGCGGTTCGGAGAGCCATTGCAGGCGTCCGCATCATCATTGCCGGCCGCAACTACAAAGGTCACGCCCTCTTCAATGGCGCCACGCACGGCGTTGTCCAGCGCAGTCGAATTACCTCCGCCAAGGGACATGTTGGCAACCGCTGGGGCTTCATGGTTCTCGGCAACCCAGTCCACACCAGCAATCACGTCAGAGTTACTGCCGGCGCCGGCACAGTTCAGAACTCGTACTGGCGCGATGGCCGCATCCTTGGCAATACCGTATTCGGTACCCACCGCGGTGCTGGACACGTGGGTGCCGTGGCCATTGCAGTCTGACGTATCCTCCGGATCGCCGGCCTCACCGGACAGCAAACCGAATAGGGGAAGCCCAAGGCCACCGACACCGGCAAAGTTGCGGCCAGCGCTGACGCGCCCGGTGAATTCTGTGTGCGACTCCCTCAGGCCGGTATCAATCACGTACACGGTCACGCCTTTTCCTGCATTGGCGGGGTAGGCATAGCTATCGTTCAGCGGCAGGAAGGCCTGGTCCACGCGATCCAGTCCCCAGGTGGCATCCTGCTGGGTTTCGGAGGCCAGTACTAAGCGGTCTGGCTCCACCGCCTGCACGCCCGGCATTGAGGTCAACAACGCCGCCTGGCTTTCAGACAGCGCAACAGCGGCGCCAGTCATGGCGGTACCGTAAAGGTGCAGCAATTCCCCGCCACCGGTTGCAGTCAGCAGTTGCTGTACTGCGGTTTCGAGACTGGAGGTATTGAGCAGTGTCGGCAAAGCCGGGTCGAGGGTCAGGATGAAACGCCCGGGAATGACGTCGCCAGCGGACGCAGCGGCGCCTGGAACTTCGGTTTGGCCGAGGGGCGGGCTGGCCAGATCAGACAGCGCCCCACCATGGGCGAGCGGCGTGGCGGCAAGCGTGATTGCAAACGGGGCGGCAATCCATAAGGTTTTATTCACGAGGCAAACTCCTTTCTCTTTGATTATTATCATTCCGAGTACCTATGCGCGTTTGGCACGCGACTGCGAGCCCACGGTGGCATCCCAGGTTACGAAAATCACGGAATTCGCCTTAAATTAGTTCCATATTTCAATATTTTAATAAGATGTTCATGAAATCTCCCTTGAGAATTGGCGGCCTCCCACCATGTAATAGTCAGGCGTCAAACGCGTCTGAATGTTCATCGAAAAGGAGTCATTTATGTCTTTGAAGGAATCACTGCAGCACAAACTGGAAACCCAGACCGATCACTGGAGCAAACAGGTTGAGAGCCTACGGGCACAAGCTGAAGAGAAGATGGCCAAAGCCAAAGATGAACAATCCGAGGCGGAAGTACAGCGAGAATTCTCGGAGAAAATCCAAGCCCTTGAAGCTCAGATCGATACCGCCAAGAGCAAATTGAATGAAGTGAAAGAGTCCAGTGCCGACCAGCTGGACAGCTTGAAGCAGCGCATCGACGACTGGCTGCCCGGCAAGAACTGATGCCGCGAGCCCTCAGGTTTTAGCGAAAGGCATTAAAAAAGGCTTCGGTTTGATACCGAAGCCTTTTTTGACTAACCGAACCTTTACTGTCCGATTACTGCATGGGCACCAGCGTTAGCTCAACCCGACGGTTCTGCTCACGCCCGGCCGCACTGTCGTTGGAAGCCAGCGGGTAGCGCTCACCATAGCCCACGGCCCGGGTACGCTTGGGGGCAATGTTCTGGTTCAACAGAAAATCGCGAACCGAACCGGCGCGCTGCTCACTCAGCAACTGGTTGTAGCTCTGGGAGCCCGAACTGTCAGTATGACCTTCAATCTGGATGATGGTCTTATCGAATTCCTTCAGAACCAGACCAACCGATTCCAGCGTGTCGGTGAACGACGGCTTGATAGACGACTGGTTGAGATCAAAGGTGATGTTGCCCGGCATGATCAGTTCGATCTGATCACCATTCCGGACAACACGCACCCCCGAGCCTTCCAGCTTCCGGCGCAGCTGTGCTTCCTGCTTGTCCATGTAGTAACCGATACCGCCGCCAATGGCAGCGCCGCCGGCCGCACCGATCAGCGCGCCCTTGCCACGGTCGCTTTTGCTGGAGGTTGCAGCGCCAATGGCAGCACCGCCCAGAGCACCAATAATGCTACCCTTGGTCGCACTGGAGGTCTTTTCTTCACCGGTGTACGGATCGTAAGTCATGCAACCGCCAAGTCCTACGGTTGCCACCGCGAAAGCAAGAATCGTCTTTTTCACAACTATCTCCTGTGCTCTTTTATTTGCGGCCAGTTGCAGTTTTACCAGCAGTCTGCGCCGACGGGTTCGAAAATGTGTCAATGATGGTATTGAATACGGTCGCTTGCAGATCTTGGGCTTCATTCACCAGGTGATGGCGACCGTCCGGGATTCTCAGCTCCTCTACCGATGAGAATTTATTGCGGATAATCCGCAGATTGTGCTCCCAATCCACTGTCAGATCCTTCTCTCCCTGCACCACGGTCACCGGAAAATCCACCGGTCGCGCAGATTCGATATGGGGCACCCAACTGCGCAAAGCGCCTACCCAGTCCACATGCACCGCCCGCGCCTGCAGCGGGTCGTGCTCACGCAGGAACCGCAAGAACCGCGAATTTCCGCTATTCGCGGAAAAGGCCCGCCGCCAGCGCGTGAGGAAAGGCTTCATCAGGCTGTGCAGCACCTTCGCTCCCAGCCACCCCATGGGGCGTACCAGGGGAGCCAGCAATACCACCTTCCGGAAGGCAGACGTTTCCTGGCTATGGCTATTAGACAGCAAGTAATCGATAAGGATCGCCCCACCGGTACTCTGCCCAACCGCAAACCAGGGTTGGCGGACTTTTGGCTGCACATGTGCCATCACATCCGACAGCACCCCTTGGTACTCGATGAAGCTACCAATGGCGGCCGGCGTCCCGCTGGACAACCCATGACCCGGCTGATCGTACGCCAGCACGTCAAAACCGGCGCCCAGGCACCGATCAATGAGCTGGCTGTACAGTCCTACATGATCAAAATAACCATGCAGGATGAAGACCGTGCCCCGAGGGGTAAACGACTCAGGCAACCGGTAGTAATGCACCATGACCTGATGGCGTCCCGCCTCTACGTACCCCTGATGGTAGACCACCTCGGGGTGTTCTACCCACAGGTCCAGTCCGTAAAAGCGGCAGTAGGCGACCATCTGGTCGGCCAACTCCCTCGGAGTTGCAGGATCAAACGGTTCCAGCCGATCCAGCAGCGAATGCCTGTCCCAATCCGGAATTTCTATGGTATCTGTTTTCCAGTACACGTAGAGTTAAACGCCTGTCATGATTGATTAATAAGCTGTTTGATCTGCAATCCTAACGCATAGCGGGGGTAGAACACAGATGCTGCAACACCTTCTTGAGACGGGCCTGCGCCAGACCATGCGGCGCATGGTGCGGCCGGTACTCCACCCGGCGGTGCCCGTGCGACTGCAACGCACGCTCACCCGACAGGCCTATCGCAGCTCCGTGCCGCCCCGTGGCTGCCGCTTTGAACAGGATTCCATCGGCGGCCTGCCCGTCACCCGGACCCTTTATGGTGACACTAACCAGGACGTCGTACTGTATCTGCACGGCGGTGGTTTTATTATCGGTTCTTCCACCACCCACCGTGGTCTTACCGGTCATCTGGCCAAGGCCAGCGGCTGCAACGTAATTACTCCCGACTACCGGTTGGCGCCGGAACACCCCTTCCCCGCCGCTCTCGATGACGCCGAGGCGGTGTACTCGGCCCTGCTGGAACAGGGTGTCACCCCGGAACAGATTGCCGTCGCCGGAGATTCCGCAGGCGGCGGGCTGACCGTTGCACTGGCCATGCGGCTCAGAGATCGGCAACTGCCACTACCGTCGTCACTGACCGTTTTCTCGCCCTGGGTCGACCTGACCCAGCAACATCTGTATGCCCCGGAAATCGAACCCGTACTGCAGTCCCGCTGGACCGGAAAAGCGGCCAAACTGTACGGCGGGGCAGAGGCGCTGACCAACCCGCTGATCTCACCGGTCTACGGTGACCTGACGGGCCTGCCGCCACTGCTGATCCAGGCCGGTAGCGAGGAAATGCTGCTCAACGATGCCGAGCGACTTGCCGCGGCGGCGCAACGGGACGACGTGCCGACAACCCTGGAAATCTTCAATAGCCTCTGGCACGTGTTTCAGATCCACAGTGGCCAGTTGGACCGGGCGACCGATGCCGTGGCCGACGCCGGGGCGCACATCAGACGTCATCTGGCAGCCTGAGCAGGCCATTTACCAGCGCCTCCTTACGCGACCGCGTCCATTGCTTGATATGCCATTCAAGACGGGATGCCCGGCTGCGATCGCCAGCCGGTGCGTGGAATACCAAAGTGAGCGGGCCCTTGCCCCGAAGACTGCGCGCGCCTTTCGGTGCGCCCGCCTGGTGTTCGGAAAACCGGCGTTCCACGTCGGTGGTGATGCCGGTATACAGTGCGCCCCGGGCCGTCCGGATCATGTAGACAAACCACTCAGGAGCCATGGGCCAGTGCCTGCTCCCGAACCCGCACTTTCTTCTGCTGCAGCCAAAGCCCTG